>JADMIO011417947.1_pt1 | contig 96783 bp, 78 predicted proteins | sample 8958161 | NCBI WGS metagenome assembly JADMIO01 (sample SAMN16585339, study PRJNA669376) | soil metagenome | isolation source: Crop rotation soil | place: USA: Cullars Rotation, Alabama | collected 2011
CGACTTCAAGTCACGTGAATTCCAAGCTTCGGATCCCACTGTGCTGGAAAGGCGTTTTGTATTTCTGTGGCTGACATTTTATCGTTAAATATTTTAACGTTAGGTCCAAAAGGGGAATCATCTTGCTTATTTGTATTTGCGATTTTAGTTTGCGCGAATACGGTTGTTGAAAAAATAATATTTGCTGCGAGTAAACCTATTGCTGATTTTTTTATGATGTTTTTTTGCATATTACCCTCCTCGAGTATTTAAAAAACTGGATTGCCACGCTTCGCTCGCAATGACAATTCAGTGTAGGGTGGGCAAAGAAGCGCGGCGACGTGCCCACCCTATGTGTCGTAATAATTCAGCTTAACTGCTGACATATCGCTTGATGATTTCCCCCACCCAATTCAAATGGATTAAAACAACTATTCACCATTACACTCCATCCCGTCGATGCTGTAGCAGGCGCTTTATTGGAAAACCAACCAAAGGGAATATATGTACGTTTATTTGCGTACAAATAACTTAATAAAGAAGTAGGGCTCGCTGAACTACCTTGCAAGTTTGATGCTTCCGCTGTCACACCCGCCAACATATTTTTTGCTTGTTTGATTAAAAGAGCCGATTGCATTGAATCATTTTTATAATAATCTGCCAGTACAATTGCCGCGTTAATCGCACCAAACGTCCACTCTCCTGATAATTCATAAAAACTATCTGTTGTTTTCTGTGTAGTGTATCCAACACCTAGCAAATTATTTTGATCATCATAATAAGCTGCATTTGAAATCGCTGCTTCAAACATGTTGTACATCACATTTTTTCCGTACGCATCTGTCATCGCTTGCAGAAGATCAGGATCATTAGGATCATTAGGATCTTTCTGGACCGATGCAATCACTGTCGCTCCCCATGTCTGGACATCTACAGCAAACGCTGGTGTAGCAGGTATTTTGTCGTTCACTGTCGCATAAAAATAATTTCCTGCCGAATTAAAAACGGTGACGCCTCCTTGACCTGTGAAAAATCGTACCATTCCTTTTTTAATATTATTAATTATTTTTATACTGTCTTCATCTGAGTTAATCGCTTGCACATGTTTGATGTGATCCGCTATTTTTTTATTTGCTAATTTTATTTGAGCACGATGTTGGGTTTCATCTGCTTTTAATGCTTGCTCAAGAAGAGAAAGCCCCGCGTAAAGTGAAAAATTATTTTCTAGCGAAATATCATAACTTTGCGCTTGTCCGAAAGGCGTGACATTCCTATACACACCACCTGACGCCGATTGCATTTGTTGAATAGCTCCTAAAGCGTTCGTTCCCAATTGTATATAATCACTTGCTTGAGATGACCAGTTTGAATTATGAGCGCCATCGCGAATGAGATAAGCAGATTGAATAGGACCTATTAAAACAGCCCACGCTTCCTCACCTGTCACTGCACTAAATTCTGGCCAATTCATTTCGCAGTCATTAATCGAATCATAATTTGAAGAATAACTAGGAGAAATAAATTTAAGTAAATAAGAATTTTTCTTGGAGGAGATTAACTTACCATTGTAAGAATACGGATTATTTGCATTAAAAGCATAATACGAATTGAAACCACTACTCAGACCATTATGTAAAAAATCCGTATAATGTTGAATATCCTCTTGATATGGATTGGGTTGAATAGGATTATTTTTTGCAGCGATGGACAAAGCAATTTGCCAAACAGCACCATCATATATGTCCAATCCTTGTTGTTGTATAGCACGTTCAACTGTTGCATCATTGCTATGATCTGATCGCACATCGCAAGTGCCTGTATCCGATGATTGACGGAATAATTGATAGTCTGGGTTATTCGCTACCATATAAGGCCAATAACCACTGACATCATAACTTTTAGGCATGATATTATTGACCATCATCAAGTCTAGCCAGCGGGCTGCCATAGAAACTTGGGTGCTGGCTGGAATGCCTGTGGCGCTGGTATAAGTAGGGTAAGCTGGAGGTGATGTCGATGTATTCGCTAAAGCATCGTGGCTCACTGTAAAGGCTAATATACTTAATGCGAAACAACTTATTTTATTTTTCATTCTGCCCCCTTGGGTTTTGATAACTCGTCATTGCGAGCGAAGCACGGCAATCCAGCAATGGCGAGGCATATCCTTGTGGATTGCCGCGTTTCGCTCGCAATAACGGAATAAAAATATTCCCCGTTTTGTATGTGAGTTAGATTAAGATAGTACTTAAACAAAGGAACTCTAACCAGCTGTGATCCTTCACAGGTACCCAAGAATGATGTCATTTTTGAAGAGATACTCGCCACTTCTTGCCTGCTTAGGCGGCCTATTATTAGGCTACGACACAGGAATGATTGGCAGCGCATTATTATTTATTCAACCTCTTTTTCATCTCACTCCCTCGTTTCAAGGTTTAATCGCCAGTATCATTATTCCCAATATTATGTTGGGAATTTTGATCATCAGTTTATTTGCCGATCGATGGGATCGTAGAACCTGTATTACTTTTGCAGCAGTGATTTATCTACTCGGTTTTAGCATTGCAACATTTGCCACTCATATTTTTATGTTAATTTTAGGCCGAATTTTAGCGGGATTTTCAATTGGAATTGTACTTGTGATTGTCCCGCTCTATTTAGCAGAAGTAGCTCCTGCAGCATGGCGCGGAAGATTTATTGCTGTTTTTCAATTGGCAATTACTTTAGGTGTTTTTTTAGGATATTTATTCAGTTATTGGCTCGCACATTATGCCGCGTGGCGTCTTATGTTTGCATGCGGACTAATCTGGGCATTTTTGTTATTGATGGGTAGTTTTTATTTGCCTCCATCGCCTTACTCTTCTCAAAAAATCCGACAAGAAACGACTGGCTTTAAACTCAAAAAAATATTTTATCGTGAATTTCGTTATCCATTTATGATTGGCATTGGGATAGCACTTTTGCAACAATTTACAGGCATTAATGCCATCATGTATTTTGCGCCCCAAATTTTGCATACTGTTCAGCATCAATCTGATACTGCAGCCATATTTTCCGCTCTCATTATTGCTTGTGGAAATTTTTTATTTACTATTATTGCATTGCTTGTTCTAGATTCCATAGGCAGACGCCCGGTTTTAATTTTTAGTTTATTTGTTCAGTTCGTTTCACTAGCCATGTTAGGTGCTATATCTCATGGATTATTTCATGGAAATAGCATCGTATTTATCATCTGTTTATTATTTTTTATTTTAGGTTATGCTGTTGGATTAGGCCCAGCAGGTTGGTTGATTGTCTCTGAAATTTACCCTTTTTCTATTCGCAGCAAAGCAATGGGAATCACCATTATGATAAACAATATTGCCGCATTTATTGTTGCTGTATCGTTTTTACCTTTGCTACATACATTAGATAAATCTACGTTATTTTGGCTATTTAGTTTTATTTCATTGCTAGGATTATTTTTTGTTTGGATTGCTGTACCAGAAACAAAGCAAAAAAGTTTGGAAGAAATACAAGATTTTTTTAATGAAAAATCAGCGTAAAAAACCACATTGAGTCGCTCTTGAAACCGCTTGATATTTATTCTCTACACCCAGCTTATGAATGGCATTTTCGATATGAAAACCTACTGTTCTAGCTGTAATTTTTAAAATTCGTGCGATTTCTTTAGCTGTTTTATGTTGCGCTGTTAAACGCAAACACTCCGTTTCACGTAAAGTTAATTTTTTATGAATGTTTCGCGCATTTTCTTTTTCAATTAAATGATTCACTTGCGCATGATAACGATAAGCAACAAGTTGCAAAGCATGCTCAATCTCAGAATCCTGCTTAATCCGTTTCAAGATAGCGACATCTTGCACAACTAAATTAGCAAATTCACCCTGTGGCGCATGAATAGGAACAGCAAATCCACCACGAAAACCAAATTCGATCGCATCTGAAAAAAATTGTTTTTGGTTTTTATCATAATGAGAAATTTCATCTTCTAATTTCCAACTCAACGGCAAATGACTTTTTCGCATGCGATTAAAAATAGGGTCAATTTGATCGTAATGATGGGCACTATAATGCTCTTGCCAACCTTGAACTTGTTCTGTACATAATATATGGCTCGCTTTTCCTGTTTGTTGAAAATCCGTCGGATAATAATTATAAGAAAATTTTCCACAATCCAAATTTGCCATGATTTGACTCAATGCAGAATCTGCCGCAGAAAGCGTTTCGAGTTCATGCAATGCATTTATTTCTTTAATTAATTTCATGTATTAAACCGTAGGTTACACTCATGTATTGAGTTCATATTATACCATACGGCTTAATTCAGATCTTTATTTGCGCAAAACCTCTTCTGTGAAGCAGCTTATTCTTCATTCTTAGCTATCTTTTTTTAGTTTTTTAGTAAATTTATCAGAAGGATATAAATCTATCCTTCTGAAAAGGAAAGAATGACAACCACTTGGCGAGATACTCACTTTAGATTCCATCTACGCAGAGAAATCAAGATTTAGCTATCAGCATTTCCTAAGCTGAGATTGTTGAATGTCAGAATGGTCTGATTTGTTTTTCTTCTCACGATAAAAAAATTGATTGCGACAATCCTCAGTTTTTCGTTTTTTCGGTATGTTATTTTTTTCGGGTATCTTTTCATATTGTAAAATATCTAACAGTTGTTTTGTAACTTTGATTTTTACTCTTGACCCCGATTTTTTTAGTCTTCGACATAGTGTTTCATGCAGAAATTTTTTATACTCAACATTTGCTTCTTGCAGGGTTTTTTCTATGGAGGCTAGACTCAAAAAAACTTTTACGCCTGAGCTATTAGAATTTGATACCGCTATTTTTAATAATTCTAATAATCTATCAGGATCACTTTTTTGTAATCGTTGCAGCGCTTCGCATAATCTATTCTTATAAATAGGGGACAACTGAAATAAGCAATTTGTCACCCAGTTTCGTTGTGATTTCAACACGCATTCAAATATCAATAAACATAGCGAATCATTCTGTATTTTATTCAAGGCTAATCCTAAGCTTTTATTTTCCTGAATTTTTTTCTTATCTATGGAGAAACGCCCTCTTGAGGGACGTGATATTAATATAAGAAAAAAATCTATTTCTCCTATTCCAGTTATTTTTCTAGAAAAAAATCGGCCATTGGCTGCTGGTTTTGCTAGTTTGCGGGAATGTGTATTTTTCTTTTGTTCTTTGCCGGAGAATAAATACTCTGAATCACTATCTTCTTCATCAGAGGGTGAATAATCTGGATCGTCTTTTTTTTCAGGCAATTTTTCTATTTTTTTCGCCAATTTTTTGGTCTTAGCCGGAGGACTTTGAGTTAAATCAATAATTAACTTGGCTTCAGTTTCGACTTCAGCTTTCTGTACTTCGTCATTGCGAGTCGCCCGTAGGGAGGCACGACAATCCAGTTTTTCGGTGTTACTCTGGATTGCCGCGTCTGCTCGCAATGATGGAGTTTCAGCTTTGATTTCAGCTTTGATTTCAGCTTTGATTTCAGCTTTGATTTCAGCTTTTATTTCAATTTCGGGTTTGGCTTTTTCAACCTTATCGCCATAAAAGCTGTCTTTTTTTTCTTCCAATCTAGAAACATTTTGCGTTAAGCATAATGCATCTTCCATGGAACCAAATATTTTATCGTGCTCTATTTGTGTAGATAATTTTTCATCGCACAAATTAAGCGGGGCTAACAAATTCTGGAAAAAATGCTGCTGAAGGGCTTGCATGATAAGATCATGATTAATGACAGAAAGAAACTTTCGCGTTTCATTAAGAGACATATAATCATATATAGTTGAAGCGACCGGCGACAGCTCGTGAATGATTAAAGTAGCCCCCAATGGCTGCCCTGTATCATAAAATGTGACGGGATTATTTGGAACATTTTTTGCTTCTTCTGTCCCTGCAATATGGTGTAGCAGTTTGTAGTCTTCTTCATTTTCGGAAACTAACTTAACAAACCGCGATTGATTTTGATTCGCAGTAATCTTCATTCATGCCTCTTCCTATAAAACAACTACTTTCCTTCATCCGCCGGCTTACTAAAATCACACGGTTTATGCGGGCAAACATATTCCATACCTCGTTTTTTAGTCGTCTTGATTGTCAACAAAGGCCAACTGCACTTAGGGCACGCTTGTCCAACAGGTTCATTCCATATTGCATATTTACAATCAGGGTAACGACCACAAGAATAAAAGATTTTTCCCATTCGTGATTTACGTTTTAAAATTTTTCCTTGGTGACACTCAGGACAATCTACGCCGGTATCTAATGGCTTTTGCAATGATTCAATAAACTTACAATTTGGATAGTTACCACAACCAATAAATTTTCCATAACGACCCGCTTTTAATTGCAGTGCGCCCCCACATTGAGGACATGTTCTACCTTCTACTATTTCGGCCGTCACAGCGGTTGCTTTATCTTCATCTAAACTACGCGTGTAAGTGCACTCAGGATATCCTGTACAGCCAATAAATCGATTATGTTTTCCTAAACGAATCGATAAAGGTTTTTCGCACTGAGGACATTTTTCATCTAGCGCTTCTTGTGTGACATCTTTACGTTGAACAGTTTCCAAAATTTCATCCACCTGACGTTTAAAAGGTTCCCAAAAATTCTCCAATAACGGAGTCCATTCTTTTTCACCACGCGCAATATCATCTAATTCATCTTCTAATTTCGCGGTAAAATCATAATCAACATAACGCGTAAAATATTGTGTTAGAAAACGGTTAACGATACGACCTACATCTGTAGGGCGAAAACGTTTTGTTTCAAGTACAACATATTCTCGATTCTGCAACGTATAAATAATGGATGCATACGTAGACGGTCGACCTATGCCAAATTCTTCAAGCGATTTAATCAAAGTTGCTTCAGAATAACGCGGCGGCGGCTCAGTAAAATGTTGATTGCATTGTAATGCATTTAGGATGACATCTTCACCTTCTTCTAAGGGAGGTAAAAGACGCTCTTCCTCAGGATCTGCTTTTTTATCATCGAAATCTTCTTGATAAACCAGCATAAATCCAGGATCGGTTAATACGGATCCATTTGCACGAAAAGAATGATTTTCGCCACAGCTAAGATCGACTGCAACCGTATCAAATGTTGCGGATATCATTTGTGAGGCAACCGTCCGTTTCCAAATCAAATCGTATAATTTATATTGTTCTGGCAAAAGAAATTCTTTTACCGTATCGGGCGTACGCAATGCAGAGGTAGGACGCACCGCTTCATGTGCTTCTTGCGCATTTTTCGCTTTTGTTTTATAGACGCGCGGTTCATCAGGAATATTTTCTTTGCCGTATCGCTCTGCGATGAGCTCACGAATTTCCGTCACCGCCTCAACCGCTAAGTGAACCGAATCTGTACGCATATAAGTAATTAAACCGACCGCGCCATTACCAATATCAATTCCTTCATAGAGTTGCTGCGCAGTACGCATGGTGCGTTGCGCGGTAAAACCTAATTTGCGAGCGGCTTCTTGTTGTAATGTCGATGTGATAAAAGGAGCTGTAGGATTACGTTTACGTTGTTTTTTATCGACTTTGGCAACATGTAACTTACCTTTTGCTGCAGCCAATAATGTTTTTTTAACGTCTTCTGCTTGATCTGCAGTAACAATAGAAAATTGTTCTAACTTATTTCCTTGATAGGTAATTAGTTTTGCGGTGAATGCTTGTTTATGCGCTTCTGTTTCTGCAAGAATATCCCAATATTCTTGGCTAACAAATTTTTCGATTTCTTCTTCACGCTCAACAATCATGCGCAATGCAGGACTTTGCACACGTCCTGCTGACAATCCACGTCTTATTTTACGCCACAACAGAGGCGACAAATTAAATCCCACCAAATAATCCAATGCACGTCGTGCTTGTTGTGCATTTACCAGTTCCATCGAAATTTCGCGAGGATTATCAACTGCGGCTTGGACTGCTTTTTTGGTAATTTCGTGAAAAACAACGCGATGAACCGGTTTATTATCCAGCAAATCTTTTTCATTTAATATTTCAAAAACATGCCAGGAAATCGCTTCCCCTTCACGATCAGGGTCAGTTGCCAAATATAAGGCATCTGCTTTTTTCATTGCTTTGACAATAGCAGCAACATGTTTCTCATTTTTTTCAATGAGCTCATATCGCATAGCAAAATGATTTGCGGGATCAACAGCACCTTCTTTAGGTAATAAATCTCGTACATGGCCATAAGATGCTAATACATCAAATTGAGCGCCTAGATATTTTTTAATCGTCTTAGCCTTGGCGGGGGATTCAACGATGACTAAGCTTTTGGGCATAAAGTTAAGTCTTCCTTAGCAAGTAATAATTAAGAGAGCAAGATATCCGTTATTAATGTAAAACATCGAAAGCATCGGATAAAACCATATCTTGCAAAAGAGATAAAGCTGCTTTTTTATCGGGTTGACTAAATAACACCATTAAAACCACCCATTTAATACGACCTAAATCCACTTCTCTTCTGTCTAAGACCATTATTCTATCAATCACAATTTCACGGCTAATGGAATCCAAAATACCGAGCTGCTCTAAATACAATAAAAAACCTCTTCCTTCAAGTCCTAGTTGCTCGCTTTCTTCTGGTAAGTAATGGCGTATAGAATGCGATGTAAGCACAGGAGCCACTTGGACTGCTGTTTGCACGCGGGTTAATCCATCTAGCCAATCTAATGCTCGATCAATTTCATTGCGGCTGAAGCCTATTCTTTCTAATTCAATAGCAATTAATTTATTATCCGCTTTTAGCGACACATTTCCATCCATGTAGTTTTCAAAAAGAAACATTAACACTTCAAACATAGTGACCACATTCACTCATTTTATGGGTTGTAATGATGTACGCACATAGCCGCCGAGGACAACATGCACATAACCCTTTAGTTCTAAAGCTAACAGCATGGAGGAAACTTCGCCCGCAGTCAATCCACTTCGAATGATAATCACATCCATCGCCGTGGCTTCATAACCAATATGAGCTAACAATTGCTGGCATGAAACATCCAGATAAGCAGCTTGTTTTGTCTGTAAAAAAGCATCTTTTACAACCGTTTGTAATGCATCTAATTCTTCCAACACATCCTCCGCAGTTTCTACCAATTTGGCGCCTTGGCGAAGGAGCGCATGGCAACCGCGAGCCAATGGATTATGAATAGAACCTGGGATCGCAAAAACATCTCGGCCTTGTTCTATGGCAAAACGCGCCGTGATTAAAGAGCCGCTGCGCAATGCAGCTTCAATCACGAGCACACCTAAACTTAATCCGCTGATTATTCGGTTACGTTGCGGAAAATTTTTGGCAATAGGCGGCGTATGAGGAGGGAATTCAGAAATTAAAACACCTTTCTCAATTATTTCTTCGCCCAGTTTTTGATGTGATGCCGGATAAATTTGCTGCAATCCTGTTCCAGATACGGCGATGGTTTTTCCAGTCATAACCAATGCACCACGATGACTGGCTGCATCGATACCTAATGCCAATCCACTGGTAATCACTAAACCTGCTGCTGTTAAAGAGCGCGCAAATTCTTCTGCTAATTCTCGCCCTAATGGAGTGGGATTGCGTGAGCCTACTATTGCAATTTGAGGCTCTAAAAGCAATTTCGCATTGCCGCGAAGATATAATACTAAGGGAGCATCTGATATTTCTTTTAATAATTGAGGATAAACAGCATCCGCTAGAGTAATAACAGAAACCGCGTTTTTCTCACACCATTTTAAATCGCGCTCAGCTGCACTCCAATCTGGATTTTTGATGGCTTTACTCTCTTTATCGCTCAAGCCTGTTTGTTTGAGCTCGGAGAGTGTTGCTGAAAATAGTATTTTTATATCAGGAAATGCATTCAAGCAACGACGAAATTTCGTTGGGCCGATTCCGGATAGACGGATTGCTGCTAGCCAATAAATAATATTTTCGTTGGAAGAAGACATCATTAAAATTCCTAATTATTCGCGTTAATTTTTTTATCATTAATCTAGCGTCAGCGAGTCACACGTTTTTTGTGAGGCATGGCAATCAATTTTCAGCGCCTCTCTAGATTGCCGCGTCGCCCTTCGGGCGACTCGCAATGACGGGTTATTGGAGTTAAGAGTTTTTTTGTGCGGTTGATAAGGAAGGGATTTAACGTCATTGCGAGCCCGAAGGGCGCGGCAATCCAGTTTTCAGCACCTCTCTAGATTGCCGCGTCGCCCTTCGGGCGACTCGCAATGACAGATGTCTATGACTACAACTTTGCTCTTAATGCCTCACCTGTACTTTTATGTCGATCACCTAAATAATCACTAATAGAAGAACCGCCTGTACCCGTGATATCGCCAGGATGAATTCCATTTTTTTCGGCCGGTTTATAGATATATTGAGCAACCAAACCCAGATGCGCAAGCCTAAATAATTTTAACTGTTCTACTGCATTCGCCCATGCTTTTTCTAATTCATCTGAACCGCTGGATATTACTATTTTTTTTATTTCTGCATGATTTAAAAATTCAATAAACAATCGATGCTTATGTGGCATATATTGCTGAAATGCCAACAAAGTTTGATACATGCCATCTATTTTGTGCTCTATTCCTAATGCGGCATCTAACGCGGGTATAATACTACTCTGCGCACCCGATGGACCTTTATAACTATGTAAAGAGGTTCCCACACCCTCAAACTTTACACCAACCTCTTCTTTGTTTTCACTCAATTTATTTTTTACTTTTTCCGAACCATTTAAATACAACCGGAGTGTAGACCAAAAATAATCCGGGCGACAATTTTCTTTCATTTTTTGTAGCACGCTAACCGCTTCTTTTAATGCATCAGCGATTTGACCTAAAAAACGAGCTAATTGTTTTTTATTTTCTTTGGTTTGAAGCGTGATATTTTTTTTCATTGAATAAGAAAGAATAGATGCTTGATACGCTGCATGCAATGCATTGGCAGCTATTGCTTCAATGACAACGTGAATCTTGATAAACCATGCTTCGTCTAAGGTCCCAGTAAAAGTAATGCTCGGCTCTATATTATCCAGCGTTATTTTTTTATTCGCATCCTTCATTTGCCAATTATGAAGAATATAATCTGCATAAGTCAGTGCAGGAAACCGTTGTTGTGACTTGCAGAGCTGATATAAATTTTTTGCAATGACAGCTGGAATTTTATTGCTAGGCGCATCCGTATTTTCCCAAATATAAGCTTGCGCAATCATAAGCAAAACGAATATCGCAACATTTTGTTGTTGTTTATTTTCTTTTTCCAAATTCAGAAACACATTATTATAATGTCTATTTAATATGTCAACTTCAGCTCTGACACTTTTTAATTTCAATAATTCCGGAAGATTTTTTGCAAGCTTGTTTAATTGTTTATGTAATTCCGAATAGCGCGGAAGAGAATCTAAAGGATTTTTCTCAGGAAGAAACCCTCGCTGTGGACTAATAAAAAATGATTCGTATGGACTAAAAAAATTAAAAAAATGCTTCGGTTTATTTTGTTCTGATAACTGCGTTACATTTTTTCTCAACATGCTTCCACTTTCCTTTCTACACAATCTAGCAACTGCGCACTGATATTCAATCCGCATTGTTCATCAAGCTCACGAATACAAGTAGGACTCGTGACATTAATTTCAGTAAGATATTCACCAATCACATCAAGTCCCACAAAATATAATCCTTTTTCACGCAAGACAGGGCCCACTTGCTGACATATCCAATAATCTCTTTCGGTTAATGGTTTGGCAATCCCTGTTGCGCCTGCCGCTAAGTTACCGCGCAATTCACCCGGTGCTGGCACGCGTGCTAACGCATGCGAAACAGGTTCGCCATCAATCATTAAAATACGTTTATCGCCATCTTTAATATCCGGTATAAAACGTTGCGCCATCGCATAACGTGTTTCGTGTTGTGTCAGCACTTCAAATACCACCGAGGCATTCACATCAGGAAGATTTAAGCGGAAAACAGATGCACCCCCCATGCCTTCTAACGGTTTACACACAATATCGCGGTGTTCTTCATAAAATTTTCTCAGCAAAGAAATAGTGCGCGTCACTAAAGTAGGCGGACAACACTCCGGAAACCACATCGTAAATAATTTCTCATTCGAATCACGTAGCGCTTGCGGATTATTTAATACAAATACACCTTCACGTTCTGCTTGTTCTAAAATATAAGTTGTATAAATATACTCTAAATTAAATGGTGGATCTTTTCGCATGAAGATCACATCTAATTCAGAAAGAGAAATAAGCTCCGGTTCGCTCAACTCGAACCATTTTTTGGGATCAGGAAAAACATGCAATAAACGACTCAGCCCAAATGCTTTGCCATCACGTAAAAACAAATCTTTTTGTTCAAAATAATGAATCAACCATCCTCGTTGCTCTGCTTCCAGCAACATAGCAAGCGTGCTATCTTTTTTGAAGTGTATAGCATCAATAGGATCCATGACTACGCCAAGTTGGATTGTCACAACATTTCCCTCGCTGCTGCCAACATACTCAACCGTGCAATCACACCATACACATAAAAACGATTTCGACATTCGCCTGGTTCTGGATGTGGCAAAGGATCATGACACGGTTTCGCAAATGCAAGCGGCTCAAAATGCATGCCGGGGGAATTTAAATTTTCATCGATGCCCCGTTCTTTGTGCACGCGATAAAATCCACCCACCACACGCTGACCCCACAAATAAACAACCGGTTCTGCAACTGCATTATCAGGCCCCCATGTTTCGAAGGTATACACACCTTCTTGCACAATGACGCGATGAACAGGCTGTCCGCCTTTTGATTTTGACATGCTCGTCCGTTGTTTACGATTCAACGAATGCATTTCATCTGCGCTTTTCACCATCATAACAGCCATTCCATAGGTCCCTGCATCCGCTTTAACAACCACATAAGGTTGGTAAGGAATTTCATATTCTTCATATTTTTTCCGAATCGTCTGAATGAGCTGCTCTACATTCGATATTAAACATTCCTCCCCTTCACGTCGCATAAAATCCACTTGTCCACAATGACGAAATAAAGGCGCAATCAACCAAGAATCAATTTCAATTAATTTTGCAAACTCTGCTCCGACTTCTGCATAATATTGGAAATGTTCAGACTTCAACCGCAAACTCCATCCTAACTCTGCTGGTGGAATAAGAGGTTGTTGTAATCCTTGCAACACCTCAGGAATGCCATCGGATAAATCATTATTTAATAACACTACATCGGGAAGAAACCCATCGACTTTAATCACATTATTTTCACGTTTAATAGGTTCTAACAGTAATCGTTCGCCATTAGCGAGCTCAACTTCACGGGCTGTATCTAGATCCGGCAAAAGCGATCCAATATGCACGTTAAATCCCGCACCCATCAAAACTTTTAATAACGCTTTTATATTTTCCCAGTAAAAAACATTACGTGTATGGTTTTCGGGAATTAATAAAATATTTTTCGCAAGCGGCGCAACTTGTTGGATTGCGATTTTAGCAGCCTCAATTGAAATCGGTAAAAAATCAGGATTAAGTCCCAGATTATTAAACCCACCTGGAAATAAATTCATATCCACAGGCGCTAATTTAAATCCTGCATTACGCAAATCAACCGATCCATAAACAGGCGCGGGACTTTTTTTCCATTGCATTTGAAACCATTCTTCAATTTTTTTTTGTTTGCTGAGCAGTTGGGTTTCTAATAATTGTAATGGTCCTGTTAATGACGTAATTAAATGTGGTGTTTCATAATGATTATGTTGCATATATTTGTTCCTTCTGACTCAATTCAATGAGAAATATTAAAGATGCGCGAGAAATTCCTTGGCATTGATTTCGCCTACCATTCTCCGTATCTCTTTTCCTCCCGAATTGAAAAACAATATTGTTGGTGGAGCAATGACATGAAAACGTTTTAATAATGCTTGATCAAAATCATTATTCTGCGTGACATCTGCACGTAGCACTATAAAATTTTTTAATGCGGCTTGAACATCTGGCCGACTAAATACAGTGCGATCAATGGTAATACACGATGCGCACCAATCCGCATAAAAATCTATCATCACCACTTTTTTTTGTTCTTTGCTTAAAATGAATTGCTGATTCAGTTGCGCCATGTTTTTTAGAATAGTAAAAGAAGACGCTGGAGCGCTTGATAAACGCGCTCTAAAAATACCAACTCCTTCCCATGGATGCAATGGATCTGAATTACCCAATACTGCGCCCGTTATTAAAATAACTCCATAAATAAGAGAAACGAATCCCAGTCCTTTGCTTAATTTCGCCCATACACTTTTTGCCGTAGCAAAAACTCCCGCAAAAATAGCGACGCAAATCAATAGGACCGCCCATAAAAATAATGCGACCGGACCCGGAATGACTCGTGCAAGCATCCATATTGCCAGCGCCAACATGAATACGCCAAATAATTTTTTAATAGCTTCCATCCACTTTCCGGTTTTTGGTAATAATTTGCCCGCAGATGTACCGATCAAAAGCAAAGGAATGCCCATCCCTAAACCCAACGCTAATAAAGCCAGCGCACCCAAAAGCATATCACCCGTTTGACCTATGTACGCAAGCACCCCCACTAAGGGAGCGCTAACACAAGGAGAAACAATCAATGTGGAAAATACACCCATTAGAAAAACACCGAAATACGTACCGCCTTTTTGTCTATTACTCCATCCTGTTACACGTTGTTGCCAACTTGCAGGGGGTTGTAACTCATAAAATCCGAATAGAGATAACGCAAGCAACACAAAGAGCATACTAAATAATACGATTACCCAGGTTTTTTGAAAGATGACTTGAATACTACTGCCAATCAAAGCAACTACAATGCCTGCTGCTGCATACGTTAATGCCATCCCCATCACATAAGCCAGCGACAAACAAAATGCTTTGGAGGTACTGATATGTTTGCCATGACCGACAATAATACCAGACAGAATAGGAATCATGGGTAATATGCATGGCGTAAATGCCAACAATAATCCTAGGCCTAAGAAACTAAAAATAATGAACCCTAGATGATGACCATCAAACAATTTTTCCGCATAATCTTGCTCCAACATCGTTGGTTGTTTTGTCATTAAGCTATTAGTCACCGTGGGTTGAGCTGTTATTTGCGACATATTTACTGCGACATATTTTTTAAATGGCGCATAACAAAATCCGCCACTGGAACAACCTTGATATTTTACAACTAGGCTAAGTTGGCCTTCTGTATTCATAAGAGGAACCGAAACAATAAGAGAACCAAAATAAGCTTGATAATGACCATGAACGATATCTTTTCTTGCCTCGCCTCGAGGTAAAACAATATTACCTATTTTCACGTCGTTGATAGAAGAGGGAGTAAAACTCAGTTGCTGACGATAAAGATAATAACCAGGCGCCATGTCCCATTTTAACGTAAGTTGCTTATTGTTCTTAAGAATAGCAGAAAAAACAAATGCTTTTTCAGGAGGCAACGGAGTCGCTGCCTCTGCTAGAATGCTTCCGCAAATCATATACGCTAATAAAGTCAGCCACACTACTCTTAACATTGTATTCATCCAGTCATCTCATCTACGGCCCAATAGTATAGCATTTTACATGCCTTCCCAATGACAAACCCTTGACTCCATCCTAATTCCCGTTATTATTTAGCACTCGCCACTTGAGAGTGCTAAATTCATCCCCATATGTAAGACAGGGCCCACTTGAGGGTATTTCAAGCACTAGGCTAAAGAGCAACTTGGTATAATTTAGGAGAAACATAATGAGCAATAAGATGAGCAAAAAAATCCGCCCTTTATCAGATCGGATTGTTGTTGAACCCCGCGAAATCGAAACTAAAACAGCAGGCGGCATTGTTATCCCAGATACTGCTGACAAAGATAAGCCTATTCAAGGCACGGTTATTGCGATTGGTTCAGGCAAATATGTGGACGGCAAATTGCAACCCCTACAAGTTAAAGTGGGCGACAAGATATTGTTTGGCAAATATGCTGGCACCAATGTCAAGCTAGACGAACAAGAATATCTCGTGATGCGCGAAGAAGATGTTATGGGCGTTCTGGAAGAATAATTTTTATCTGTTATTTATTAACTATTGTCACAAGAGGAATTAAAGCATATGGCTTCTAAAGACTTACGATTTGCAGAAGATGCACGCCAACTTATGATGGCAGGCGTCAATGAATTGGCTAATGCCGTTCAAATTACGATGGGGCCACGTGGCCGCAATGTTGTGATAGACAAATCTTTTGGTGCACCTACCGTGACCAAAGACGGTGTGTCCGTTGCAAAAGAAATTGAGTTTAAAGATAAGTTCAAAAACATGGGCGCGCAGATGGTTAAAGAAGTGGCGTCCCAGACCTCCGACGAAGCAGGCGATGGCACAACCACAGCAACCGTGTTGGCACGTCAAATCTTGGCGGAAGGACTCAAAGCAGTTGTGGCTGGATTCAATCCTATGGATCTGAAACGCGGCATTGATAAAGCTGTTGCTGCTGCTGTTGAAGAACTCAAAAAATTATCCGTACCTTGCAAAGACGACAAAGCCATCGCGCAAGTGGGCACGATTTCTGCTAACTCCGACGAATCCATTGGTCGTATTATTGCTGACGCAATGGCTAAAGTCGGCAAAGAAGGCGTGATCACCGTTGAAGAAGGTTCTGGTTTGGAAAATGAATTAGATGTTGTAGAAGGTATGCAGTTTGATCGCGGTTACCTCTCACCTTACTTCATCACCAATCAACAAAACATGACTGCTGATCTTGAAAATCCTTTCATCTTAATCGTCGACAAGAAAATTTCTTCGATTCGTGATCTATTACCGGTCTTAGAAGCGGTTGCAAAATCTGGCCGTTCTTTATTGATTATTGCTGAAGATGTAGAAGGCGAAGCGTTAGCAACTCTAGTTGTTAACCATATGCGCGGCATCGTAAAAGTATGCGCAGTGAAAGCACCCGGTTTTGGTGATCGTCGTAAAGAAATGTTGCAAGACATTGCTATTCTAACCAAAGCACAAGTGATTTCTGAAGAAGTGGGCCGCACACTTGAATCAACTACATTAAAAGATTTAGGTTCCGCCAAACGCATTCATGTTGATAAAGACAACACTACCATTATCGACGGTGCAGGCGAAAAAGGCGAAATCGAAGGACGTATTAAACAACTTCGTGCTCGTATTGACGATACCTCTTCTGACTATGATCGTGAAAAATTGCAAGAACGCGTTGCTAAATTAGCAGGCGGTGTTGCTGTGATTAAAGTCGGCGCGGGTTCCGAAATCGAAATGAAAGAAAAGAAAGCTCGCGTTGAAGATGCGTTACATGCAACACGTGCGGCTGTTGAAGAAGGCGTGGTTCCTGGCGGTGGCGTTGCACTGATTCGTGCATTGCAAGCTGTGAAGAACCTTAAAGGTGACAACGAAGCGCAAAACATGGGTATTCAATTAACCCGTAAAGCGTTAGAAGCTCCTTTACGTCAAATCGTATCGAACGCAGGTTACGAAGCGTCTGTTATCGTGAATAAAGTCAACGAAGGCAAAGCAAACTTTGGCTTTAACGCAGCGACGGGCGAATTTGGCGACATGTTGGATATGGGTATTTTAGATCCTACCAAAGTAACACGTACTGCTTTACAACGTGCTGCATCGGTTGCTGGCTTAATGATTACCACAGAATGCATGATCACTGAACTTCCAAAAGAAGAAGGTGAAGCCGGTGGTATGGGTGGCGCTGGTGGTGGTATGGGCGGAATGGGTGGCATGGGCGGCATGATGTAATCGTCGCTTTTCCCTTTTTTGGGAAAGCTATCTTTGTTCCTATAACCCCCGCTCTCTTTAAAAAAGGGAGCGGGGGTTTTTATTATTATTTTGAAAATATATGTCATACAATCGAGGATTTTCAATGTCAATAACCCGCCCCATTATTAAATTATTTGTGACAGATTATGACAATTGCGCATTGATACCTAGTCACAGCGACAGAGATGATTTCTTATCGCCCGATTTAATTGCGTTCGCCAAACAAAACAATTTTCAGGGTTTTTATGGCTGCACTCATCGAAGCTTACTCACACTGACCAATTACGATAAAGACTATAGTTGTTTCTATAGCACTTATGTTCATCTCATGAAAAAGTACAGTGCTTATTTTGGAAAACCGCTGGATTTTAGAAATACACTCACCCTTCGTGTTACAGAAAATCTTGAAAAAACCACCGGATTAAAATGTCTTGCCATTTCAACGCCCGATGATCGCTGCCCCACGGCCCCCAAAAGTGATCCTCTGCTCCAATGTGGATTTGGATATAAAAATTTTATATCCATTTATGAAAATGAAATCCTTGAAAAAAACAAAAACAATGATCATAACAACATTATTATTCCTTTTTTCACGGGATTTAGTCTACCACATGAGCATAAACCACTTTCTTTGGAAGAGTTCCAAAAAACACAACACACTAAAAATCCTCAACTCATTCAAATTGCACGCCATGCTCGAGCAACTTTTGGTCCTGAACCCATTATTGAAATACATTATCTTGATGATGTATTAAAACTTTGTCTAGACATAGAAAATATCAATACACCGGACTTACCCAATGATATTATTCTTAAAAGTTATCAGCATAGCCATGCTGAACAAGTGATGATTAAACCCACCAAAGAAATATCAACATACAAACCATTAGAGAACAGACTTCAAGATTCATCTCTTCCTAAAGAAACTAAAGAAGCAAAACCACAACCAAAATTTCCTCCTCAAATAAAAATTGAAAAACTGGACTGGGTTTTGTTGGGCAAACAAGCCGTTCAATTAATACGGTTACGACAGGAATCAGAAATTAAGATGATGGGGTTATTTAATCAAAAGAAACGGCTTCACGCAGAAGAGATGGATGTGAACCATCCTAACAAACGCATTCGCATAAAATAAACCCGTGTTGTGTCAGGGTAATAAATCGAATATAAATAATTTCTTCTAGCTAACATCCCATCAATGATGAAATCATTATTTCATCATTGATTTTGGAATATTTTTGCTTATGGATTTTACTCGCGTAAAAAACACTCTTTTCATAGCCCAAAAAGAAGAGAAATCCCGCTAATTAATGTAACAACAATGGGCGTCAGCACAAATGATAGAACATTCGTCAACATGAGCAATACTAATATTAAAAAACTATAAGGTTCAAGACGAATCACATACCAAGCCATTCTACCTGGCAGCAAACTACATAACACTCGACCACCATCTAATGGTGGAATAGGTAGCAAATTCAAAACAGCCAAAATAATATTTACTAAAATTCCTGCTTGCCCCATATAAAATAATGGCACGCTTAGCCAAGCATTTTCTTGGCCTAGAAATAAGCTCAACTTCGCAATACCCGCCCACATCAACGCCATCAGCAAATTAGCAAAAGGACCCGCCACAGAAACAATAGCCATATCTCGCTTGGGGTTTCGCATATTACGCACATCAACAGGCACAGGCTTCGCCCAACCGAAAATAAAATTTGTAAATAGTAACAGGACTAAAGGAACAATAATCGTTCCAACCAAATCGATATGTTTTAAAGGATTCAGCGTTAAGCGCCCGGATAATCGCGCTGTTTGATCGCCAAATTTAGACGCCACCCAGCCATGTGCAACTTCATGCAAAGTAATAGCAAACAACACGGGTAAAGCCCAGACAGCGATTCGTTGTAAAAGACTGAGATCAGACATATTGACGCCCATAGTATAGAAGGTTTTGATTTTCGCATAATACGGGGCTAGGTTTCGAGAATTTTTTGCAAAAGCATCCGTCATTGCGAGCCCGAAGGGCGCGGCAATCCAGAGAGGCGCCGAAACTAGATTGCCGCGCCCTTCGGGCTCGCAATGACGGAATGTACTTCTTTATCGATCTCGGCTCACTTATGACGAAACGAGGTACTTTCAATATCTACTTCTTTAAAATACTTGCAAAAGTTTGAGTCCGTTCTCGCTTTTTCCAATGTCTTTGCTAAATCTCCTTTGTGAAACCGGGGATCCACAACAAGATTGACTAAATCATCTTGTGTTTTACATCCCCTCAACTGTTCTAAAAATTGTTTTGTTAATGGATGTACTGGCTTATTAGGATCTGTCACTGATAAACGAACAGGTGCATAACGGTCATTAAACAAAAGCGGTCTCACTCTACCTTCAAAATAATTTTTCCATTGATTCAGCACGACCTCAGAATGTTTATCCGAAGGAGATGAAAAAAAGGTTCGGGTCGGTTTTTTAAAAAATTCAATTCGTTTGGCGATAGGCTTACTATAATTTAAACTGCGATTCAATCCAAAAAAAGACCAAAGTCGCTCTGCAGGCAAACTCGTTGTCTTCGTCGTGAATAAATTCACTTGTTGGTTTAATACAGGAGTACTCACTATTTTCAAAGGCTGAGCTGCTTGATTTGATAAACTCTCACTTCCTACTTTCAACCAGTTTGTTCGTCTTAAAATAGAGGGGATGGCACTTAAAATCCTAGATAATGACATAAAAATCTCCTTAAAATTCAGTGCGTCAGTATCTAAGATCTCTATACATTTCACAAGAAAAATTCATCATTTTAAAAACAGCAAACAAACATGTTACCATGCTTAAATACCATAAATAGGAACACTATTTTGACTCTTCTCTTATATAAAACCATTGCTGGAATACTGATTTTCATTACAAGCATTATTGCTGTTGCTTACCCCATAAAAGTTCGCGCACATCCCACCCATCGTCTTTTTTTAGAGCTCGGCGATGCCTTTGCCAGTGGTATTTTTTTAGGAGCCGCTTTATTTCATATGCTACCCACTGCCACACAAGATTTCACAAATAGCTTAGGAAATATGAATTATCCCTTAGCAGAATTATTTTGCGCCGCAGGATTTTTGATTTTGCTTTTTTTCGAAAGACTGCCTCAATTAAGTCATGGTAAAAATGCTTCTGCTACCTTACCCTATATTTTGGCGCTGATTTTGATTGTACATTCATTAGTAGAAGGCGCAGCTCTCGGTGTTAATACCACATTGGCCACAGCATTTATTATTTTTATCGCGATCATTGCGCACAAGAGCTCTGAAAGTTTTGCCCTAGCCGTCACATTAAATCGTAGTGATTTCACGCTCAGACGAATCATTTTTATCGTGGGATTATTTTCATTGATGACGCCATTAGGTATTGCTTTAGGCGCAACACTCACTTCCTTCCTGCAACTCAAACAAGGATTATTATTGACAGCGATATTTAATGCGTTTGCTGCCGGCAGTTTTCTTTATATGTCAACGCTACACCATATCAACCATCATCAACGTTCACACGAAGGCGAAGGGCTCTTGGAATTTATGTGTTTGCTCGCTGGCTTAATTGTGATGGCAGTTGTTGCGTTCTGGGCATAAGTATCACCCTCTTTGAAAAAGAGAGTGATACGACATGTTATCTTAGGATGCCATTTCTGAAATCAATCCCAACTCTTTCACTGCATCGCGCTCTTGGCGTAATTCATTTAACGTCAGCTGAATTTTTTCCTTGCCAAACGCATTTTGCTCTAAGCCCGTAATCACTTTGAGCTTTCCACCCTCTGTACGACAAGGGAAAGAAAAAATGAGTCCTTTATCAATACCATATTCGCCTTCTGAATATCGTGCAACTGAATAACTTTCGCCTTGTTCTGTATCATGAGTGAGACGATAAACACTAGTCAAAGCTGCATTCGCTGCCGATGCTGCTGAAGAAGCGCCACGTGCTTTAATCACTTCCGCGCCGCGTTTTTGCACAATAGAAATAAAATCATTTTGCAGCCATTGTGTATCTTTAATCACGTCTGTCACGGGCTTACCATTAATTTTGGCATGATAAAAATCGGGATATTGTGTTGAAGAATGATTTCCCCAAATCGTCATTTGCGTAATAGCGGTTACATCAACAGCGGCTTTTTTAGCAAGCTGACTACGTGCGCGTAGTTCATCTAATGCTGTCATCGCAAAAAATCGATCACGTGGTACATCCGGTGCATTATTCATCGCAATTAAACAATTCGTATTGCACGGATTACCGACTATAAATACACGCGCATCGGAAGCCGCATGATCGTTAATAGCACGACCTTGTGTCGTAAAAATTTTGCCATTGATTTTAAGCAAATCAGAACGCTCCATTCCCTCTTTACGTGGAACAGCTCCGACCAATAATGCCCAATTCACATCACGCATCGCTTCATTCACATCGGAGGTGCATACGACATTTTTTAAGAGTGGAAAAGCACAATCTTCTAATTCCATCGCCACTCCGCGTAGTCCTGGCAAAGCAGGCTCTAGCTCAAGCAATTGCAATTCGATATCCGTATCAGGACCTAACATTTGTCCAGAGGCAATCCTAAAAATTAAAGCATACCCAATTTGCCCTGCCGCACCTGTTACAGCGACTTTGACGCGTTTATTCATTTTCTTCCCCTTTTATTTATAGAACCTAACGAAACCGCTAGTTTAGCGTGAAAAGCGCCATGTTGAAACGCTGGTTTTTTCCTTTGGCAGAAAACTTGACCCTTGGGCAAAATCTAACTACTATCGCCGAAATTACAATTAAAAGGGAATATTTCATGAATAGCCATCAACTTTTGGATCAATGGAAACAGGGTATGCGCGCAGAAAAAATGACTCATACTTTGTTTATTTAGAAATGAAATAAAACCAACACAACCACAAAACCATTCTGAACATAAAAAAGAAAAAAATTTTAAAAAATAAATACTTAAAGAGTCGTTATCATTGCGAGCCGCCCGAAAGGTGGCGCGGCAATCCAGAGAAACGCTGGAATAGATTGCCGCGCCCCACAAAAAACGTGTGGCTCGCAATGACACTGGGTTGATGATGAGAACGTTAACGCGAATAACTTATATTTCGTCATTGCGAGCCGCCCGAAGGGTGGCGCGGCAATCCAGAAGGACACAAAAAACGAGGCGCACAATATAACGATCGTGTTATTAAAATCATCTATAAGAGGTATACATGCAACCTATCCCACTGAGTGTTTACATCCACCTTCCTTGGTGTGTACGCAAATGCCCTTACTGTGATTTCAATTCACATGAAGCACGAGAAACTATTCCAGAAGATTTATATGTGGCAGCTCTTTTTCGTGATTTAGATGAACAATTACCGCATGTACGTGAACGCAACATCATCAGCCTTTTTTTTGGCGGTGGCACCCCCAGCTTATTTTCCCCGCACGCCATCGAAAAAATTCTCACCGGCTTGCACAACCGTTTGCGCTTCAACTCTGATATAGAAATCACTCTCGAAGCTAATCCAGGCACCATTGATGAAACACGTTTTCGGGGATTTAGACAAGCAGGTATTAATCGTTTATCCATCGGCATTCAAAGCTTGCAAGATGAAAAATTAAAATTATTAGGCCGTATACACAATCGTGAATATGCATTACGTGCTATTGATGCTGCAAAAAATGCGGGATTTGATAATTTTAATCTTGATTTAATGCATGGCTTACCGGAACAATCCGTAGCCGATGCGTTAAGCGATTTACACGATGCGCTCGCTTGTCAGCCTACGCATTTGTCTTGGTATCAGCTAACCATAGAACCTAACACTTTATTTCATCATCGACCGCCTACTTTACCCGCAGAAGAGGTCTTATGGGAAATTCAAGAACAAGGCAAAGCTTTTATTCACGAACAGGGCTTTAAACAATATGAAGTCTCTGCATATTGTTTGCCGGAGCGTGAATGTAAACATAATCAAAATTATTGGGAATTTGGTGATTATTTAGGAATAGGTGCAGGCGCACACAGTAAAATAACAGATATGGAACATGGCACGATTACACGTCATTCTCAAGTTAAAAATCCCAATGATTTTCTGAACACAGAAAAAAAATTATCTGCAACACAAACTCTATTAACGGAACGTGATAAAGTTTTTGAATTCATGTTGAATGCGTTACGCTTAACTCGCGGTGTTCCTTATTCATTATTTACTGAACGCACAGGGCTTCCACTGTCTTCTCTAGAGCCTATGTTAACTGATGCGAAAAACCGCGGATTTTTGCTAAATGACCCTAGCTGCTTATGTGCCACCGAATTGGGACAGCGATTTTTGAATGATCTGGTGGGATTGTTTTTATAATAGCTCGTTATCACAAGTCAGCATGGTTTGTTTTTATACTAAGCTCCTTTATAATAGCCCTCACAATCATTCCGAGGAGAATAATAATGAAAGAATCCAGAGAACCTTTATTAAGCAAGAGCGACAAAGATGAAAAAGCAGAAATTAAAACATCCATCCCCACAAATAATTTAGCCAGTCAAGCTCTTACAAAAGCGATGGCAGAGAAATATTTAAGTCCTTATTTAAACGCTCGAGAACATGTCAACTTGCGAGTCGTTTCACGATTTTTTTATGAAAATAAAATGACAATACCCGATGTTAAAAAACTAAAAGGTTTTGTTTTGCGAGCAACATACAAAATGAACGAATTATCGCCTAATCTTCTTAAAGATTTTGCCACAAAATTAAATTCTATCGTGGCTCAATGTAATCTATTGAAGGATCTAAATAACTTAGAGCAACTCAATAACTTAAACGCTCTCTTTAATCAGCTTCAACAATACGCGAAAGAATACATTCCTAAATGGACTAACAATACCGCTACTCAGCAATCCTGTTATAGCTCCGATCGTCGTTCCTGTAGATTACCTACCCGACAGGAATTAAGAACCCATGGAATGCTTAGCTGTTTCTGGATACCTATATCACTTCCCGCCGGGGTGTTAAGTGGAAATCTATGCGCTCTTTCAGCCTCAATATGGATACCTTTTATTGGAAGCATTTGCTTGACGACCTATATAGAAAAATCATTTGCGAAAAAGAATTTAATAACAGCATTGAGTTCGATTTTTAGTGATTTTAATTCTGCGAAAAACATACTTCATCAAGCAATCGAGGTTCATCCTGCCACAAAAAATTTAGAAAAGAATGAAATGAAAGTGAAATAAAAATGAGATCCATCATTGCGAGTCGCCCGAAGGGTGGCTCGCAATGATAGTTGCTGTATTTGCAACTATTCAGCAATCAACACAAAAACTGCCCGCACATTTTATCCACAAAATGATAAGAAATCCCTAATCCTATAAAATCCGCATTAGGAATACCCGAACCCGACATCACTCGACTAAAGCCTAACTCACCTACCCAATTTTGTGAGAAATCATAACTCGCACCCACTCCAATCATCGGGCGAACTTTAGTCGTATTTTGATTTTTACCATCACATGGACCGCCTGTAGGCAGAGGCGCTAAACTACCCGACTGACTTGCTGTGATAATCGCTAACCCCCCTTTTGCAAATAAGTTGACGGCGTTTGGAATAATGGGAAACATTCCTTTGCCTTCAATATCAAATGAGTTAGTTCGAATAGTAGGATTGCCGCCGCAAGAAGTGGTAATACTGGGTTTATATGTTGAATCTGCGTAATGGATAAACCCACCTTCAAATGCAGCGTATTGATTAATGTTATAACCGGCAAACAATCGCTCTCCCATACCGGTATTGTTAGGCGTTGTTAAAACCGTTGCAGGAACCGTACCCGTTTGTACATTAAGAGGCGCATTATGTGTATTCGTTTGCCCCACTGCCGCACCTAAATAAAATCCTTCTGTGGCATACCCTATAGTCACTAAACTGAAACTCAGAGCAGCAATGCTTAAACATTTTATTTTTTTATTCATCGTTAATATCCTTTTTGGGGTTTGTGTCAGATTATTTCATTGTCCAGGAGTATATGCAAACTGCAGTTCCCAAATAATACGACCACTGCGTGTGCCGCGTTGTTCGAACTTAGTCGTTACCGGTCTATGCGTTGAGCGTATAGAAAATTGCATAGGCCCGGCCAAATTCACAAAATCAGGAGACTCTGATAATACTTTCATCATGTGTTTCGCGTAATCTTGCCAATCCGTCGCCATATGTAACAAGCCACCCGGTTTAAGTTTAGTCGCAATATTTTTTACAAATTCAGGTTGAATTAATCGACGTTTATGATGACGTCGCTTAGGCCATGGATCGGGAAAAAATAATTGTACGCCATCCAAACTGTGTGGCGGAATACATTGTGTGAGAACTTCGACTGCATCAGCATAATAAATACGAATATTATCGACTTTTTGAAGCTCCATCCCTAACAACAATGTTCCTATGCCAGGCTGATGCATTTCAATTCCAATAAAATTTTTCTCGGGATGTTCTTTCGCCATCGCTAATAAAGAATGACCCGATCCAAATCCAATTTCTAAAATGCACGGCGCTTCACGGCCAAAGAGTTTAGCATAATCTACTTGGCCCTCTGCGAGGGTTAATCCAAATCGAGGCCATAACTCATCTAATGCACGACGTTGCGCTTCTGTCATACGTCCATCACGACAGACAAAACTGCGAACACGTCTTAAGGGATAATCAGGACACATCATTTGCAACTGACACTTCAGAAATTAATTGTTGTTTAAGTTCATACAAACTTTTTTCTAATCCCAGCAAATACGCTGCTGTTTTATGCGTATTCAAAAACTGCATTACTTGTTGAATAGCTCGTTCGCGAATAGCATGAATTGATTCATGACGATATATTAACTCGCCTTGTCGAAAGACAGGTTCTAGAAGATCGACAAATGAATCATATTCATCGAGTTTGACAGATACACGCGATTCGTCAAGCAAGACTACACTCGGTTTTTCGACTATTCCTAATTCCAAATCATACATGACATCGGCAATCAATTGTCCATTACGGAAAAAACGTCTAATTTGATGAATTCCAGGATTGGATATTTTAATAGCTTGCTCGGATAATTTTAATTTATACTCCCAATTCCCTTCTAAATCTCGAAGCGCTGATAATTTATAAACGCCATCTAATGCAGGATGATCATAGGCTGTTGCTAAATTGGTTCCTACACCCCAAGTCGAAATTTTCGCGCCTTGTTGTTTCAGTTCTTCAATCACATATTCATCCAAACTATTACTCGCAATAATTCGGGTTTGCGTAAAACCCGCCTCATCCAGTAATTGTCGCGCCTTGATGCTCAATTCCGCTAAATCGCCTGAATCCAAGCGAATACCACGAAGCTCACCGCCTTTTTCACGTAAAATTTTTCCAATTTCAATCGCATGTTTTACACCTTCTTGGGTATCATAAGTATCCACCAAGAGCACACAATTATGCGGCATCACTTCGGCATATGCTGCAAACGCAGTTTTTTCATCTTGAAATGCTGTCACCCAACTATGAGCATGCGTTCCTCGAACGGGAATATCATATAATTTTCCGGCTAATACATTCGATGTTGCTTCGCATCCACCAATATATGCTGCACGACTGGCTGACAAAGCACCATCAGGGCCTTGTGCTCGACGCATACCAAATTCAAGTACGGGATCACCTTTAGCGGCTCTGCAAACACGCGATGCTTTTGTCGCTATCAAGGTTTGAAAATTGATGACATTTAATAAAGTGGATTCAATTAATTGACCTTGTAATAAAGGTCCTTTAATTCGCAATAAAGGTTCATGCGGAAAAACAAGGGTCCCTTCGGGAATAGCGTCCACATCCCCGGTAAAACGCAGTTGGCTAAGATAATCGATAAAATCTGTTGTGAATAACGGTTGGCCTGTTAGAGTTTTTAATCCTTGCAAATAGTGGAGATCATCTGCCGCAAAATGCCAGTTTTTGATAAAATCAATAGCCTGCTCCAAACCGCAAGCCAGCGCATAATTCCCTTGAAAAGGATTCTTACGAAAAATAAGATGAAACACCGCTTCGCGGTCGTGCATGTTCAACTTCCAATAGCCATACGCCATGGTGAGTTGATATAAATCAGTTAATAAAGGAGAAATCACGTATAGTCCTACTCAATATTTGAAAAAACGGGCATACTCAGCTGTGTGTCATGCTAGCGAAAGCTGGCACCCAGTCTTTTAGCAGCTTTTTTGGGCGCCAGCTTTCGCTGGCATGACACAATTCTAATGACAAATAAATTAGACTATTAAATTTTTTATGATCAAATTAAGCCACATTTATAAAAATTATACCACCCGCGAAGGCAATATCCCAGCGCTAAGCGATATCAATTTACACGTCAAAGCAGGAGAAATCTTTGGCATTATTGGTAAAAGTGGGGCAGGCAAAAGTACCTTAATTCGATGTGTCAATCTTTTAGAGCAACCGACCTCGGGTCAAGTCATTGTCGCAGGTGAAGAATTAACTGCATTATCTGCTCATGCATTACGAAAAGCGCGCCGCAAAATGGGCATGATTTTTCAACATTTTAATTTGCTCTCTGTGCGAACAGTATATGACAATATTGCGCTTCCCTTAGAACTTTGCGGTCATACACGCCAATCTATACATGACATCATCATGCCACTACTTGATTTAACAGAATTAACGGATAAAAAAAATTATTTTCCCTCGCAACTCAGTGGCGGACAAAAACAACGCGTAGGCATTGCGCGTGCACTGGCTTGCAAACCGCAAGTATTACTCTGTGATGAAGCCACTTCTGCATTAGATCCTGAAACAACGCAGACTATTTTACAGTTATTAAAAAATATACGCGACACGCTGAATTTAACTATTTTACTCATTACACATGAAATGTCGGCCATTAAAACCTGCTGTGATCGCGTGGCGATTCTTGAGCACGGTCGATTAATCGAAGAAAATGAAGTCGGTGAATTTTTCGCACATCCTAAAACGGATATCGCGAAAAAATTTATTATGTCTTCTTTACCACAAACATTGCCCACGACAATTGAACAACATGTCCTTCTTCATGAGGAAGCGAATACACATCCTGTCGTGCGTTTATGGTTTTTAGCAGGAACCGCAACACAACCCATCATCGCAAAATTAATCAATCAATTTAATTTACGTATTAATATTTTGCAGGCGAACGTAGAATATATAAAAAAACATGCGATGGGCATTATGATTGTTGCAGTCGATGGCGAAAAATCAAAAATTCAAGCCAGCTTGCATTATTTACAAGATATTGGCGTTAAAACAGAGATCCTTGGACATGTCCCAAACGATATTATTCCTTTTACTTAAAGCAACCGCCGAAACCATTTATATGGTTGGTATTGCCAGTTTTTTTGCGACAGGGGTTGGATTACCTTTGGGTGTCATGCTTTATTTGACACGCAAAGGACATTTACTCGAGCAACCTCAGTTGTATCGTGTGCTCGCCACGCTGATCAACATCACTCGTTCTATTCCTTTTATTATTTTAATGATCGCAGTGATTCCCTTCACTCGCTTTATCGTAGGAACGTCCATAGGAACAAATGCTGCTATTGTACCTTTGAGTTTGTGTGCAATGCCTTTTATTGCGCGTATTGTAGAAAATGCCTTGTTAGAAGTGAGTAAAGGATTAATTGAAGCAGGACTCGCCATGGGGGCTACGATTTGGCAAATTATTATTAAAATCCTCATTCCAGAAGCACTTCCTACTATCACGAATGGACTCACCCTCACTCTAATTAATCTCATCGGTTATTCAGCAATGGCAGGTGCGGTAGGAGGCGGAGGATTAGGTGATATCGCTATTCGCTACGGTTATCAACGTTTTGATATTTCGATTATGCTGCTAACTATTTTTATTATGATTGTGTTAGTACAAATAATTCAATTTTTAGGTGACCGACTTGCAAAACGATTTTCGCATCGTTAAGCTTTAAAAACAGATACTTTGAGCCATATTTTTTAATGGACAAAGTAATTGTTTTTTCTTTTCTAGCTCTTTTTCCAATTTATGCAGCCTACTCAAAAAATCTTTTTCTATCTCAATGTGTTTTGGATCACTAAAACCGTAGCTTAAATTTGCCATCGTATTATTTAATGCCCCTGCGTGAAAAAACACGAAAGTCTCAAGAAAAGATTTATATTTATATACATATAATTCATCTATTATCTCATTGAGTTTTGTCTCAGGCGAGCAATCAAAAATTCTTTTTTTTGCAACAGCGGATCCATACAATTTCATTGTTTGATAATAAGTATAATGATCAGTTGAATGTAATACAGAGGATTGCCAAATATAAGTGCTCAGGACATCATACGGATTAAACTCTTTAATAACGGGGAAATATTCACTAATTTCTGCAATCAATGCAGCAAGCAAATCTTTTTCTATAAAAATCTGCATATGATCTATAAATTTTTTAATTTCATGATAGTAGAGCATCAAATTTTTACTATAGGGAATACGTTCATCAAGATGCGGTGGACAATGAAATTCTCCTCCTTGTTTATAAAAATCTAATACACGTCTTGAATTATAAAAGACAAAAAGATCGCCCGTAAAAGGAAAAGATTTGATAGGATCTAATTTACCTTTTAAATCGTTTGTATTATTGGTTGATCGCTTAACTTGTAGCGCTTGATAATTAATAGCAGTTGTAAATCGAGTATGCGTTCCAAGAATTTTATAAAGTATACTGTCGCGTGATAGATTATTATAACAAGCAGCCGACATTACACAGGGAAAATCAAAATGAACCCAAGAATGTCCAATCCCCGGGCTAAAATAAGCTAAACAAATGACTGCTTGTGCTTTAGCAATAGTATATAAAGGATGTTCTGGAGTAATTTTATCATTGTTTTTTGTAAAAAAATTAATTTTGTTAGTTATGACATTGACTTCTATTTTACTGATATCATAACACCCATAAAATGGATTCACATATTTCAAAAAAAATAAATCAAGAACATCTAAGGTAGAACTTGTCCGTCGAATATATAAACCCGTAAGCGAACAATATAGCATTTTTAAAAAATCTTCGTCATTTGGAATAGAAAGCGCTTCAGCTTTAGAAAGACTTAGCAAATAAGAATAATACCGATCGAACGCTTGCTCATAGGGAGTTAAATACGTTGCCCCACGATGCTTAATAAAATCATGTTGCAAATCCCAAGGAACTTTCTTGATTGTCCATATATCATTAATCAAAACAAGTTTTATTTTTTGATTTTTATAAATTCTAGAGAGTTTATCTGTTTTAAAAACGGTCCAACGATATTTTGTTTTAGCTAAAAATAATATCGTCTTACAGATTACATTTTTTATCCCTATTCGAACTTTCTTAAGAAACATGTTCTCTGCATCCCTAATGATAAAGCTCCTTTACTCAATATTAACATGTGAAAAATGAATTACAAGTTATAGAAGGTACACCGACACAAGCTGGCCACCTAGGTTTAGGTGGCCATTGTTGGGATCATTTTCGATATGTGATTTTTGAAACAAAATATTTTTCAACGAGATCTTTAATATCTTCTCTTCCCAAATTGATCAACGCTGATCTCTCATCGGCAGATAAAGATAAACCAGAAAGCGTGTTATTTTTGTGCATTTTCTCTAAATCTAGGATTAATTTTCGCGTAGCGGCATCGACTATTTTTAATAATTCAGGTGAGTCTATCTGCTCAGGATTGACGATGTCTGTTTGAAATTCTTTTAATTCTAAAATATCTTTTGCAAGCATTTTTTTTATTTGTCCTGCAGGAAGATCTGCGCTCAAATAATCATTTGTCGGTTTCATGATTTCTGGTTGTTTTACAAAAAAAGTATATTTATATTTCGAAACAGAATATCTTTCAATGAGACATTTAATGTCTTCTCTTCCCAAATTGATCAATGTTGATCTCTCTTTGTCAGACAACGATAAAGAAAAAAGCGTGCTATTTTTTTGCATCTTTTCTAAATCTAGGATTACTTTTCGAGTTGCGGTATCGACTATTTCTAATTCGGGTGAGTCTAACTGCTCAGGATTAACGATATCTGTTTGAAATTCTTTTAATTCTAAAATATCTTTTGCGATCACTTTTTTTATTTCTTCTGTTGAAAGATCTACACCCAAATAATCATTTATCGGCTTCATGATTTCTGGCTGTGTCCCAAAAAAAGTATACAAAGAAGATGCAACCACTCCTTTAATCTGAATAAAAGATTTATTGATTTCATTTGTAAGAATTTTTTTACTTTTTTCTTTTTGTACATTTTTGAGAACTTTTTCTTTTTCAGAAAAAGCTCCGTTTCTCACAAACAATTTAGCAAGATTTTCGCATGATTCAATGATTGCACTTTCTGAATGCTGATGCAAACGAAAGCTATTAATTTCTAATAGAAGATAAAAATAATGAATGACATAATTATTAGGTTCTTTTTTTGTAAGTAACTCCAGCTTAGAAATAAGATGAATTTCTCGTTCACAATTATACGCATTCTGATAAGCAATATAAAAATATTCAGCCGCTCTTTCAGCAGATTGAATGCTGTTTTTTTCTTCTTTACGTCCTTCCAATAATTTGTCCGCAAGAGAGTCCCAACTGTGACTCCATGCCTGCTTATCATTTTCGTTTTTGATTTCCACGCGATTGAGATAAGACGCTACTTCATCTAGGTCATTTATATTAATGAGCTTATTAATAGAAAGTAAATCCCCCTTCGCTGCCTTAGCATGCGTATCTAATTCTACTAATAAATTCTTATCTAATCGTTGCATATGCACTCTCGTTCTAAGTCACTTTATAATTTGATGGAATTGTACTCAGAAGATGCCGTCATTGCGAGCCTGCGAAGCAGGCGCGGCAATCCAGCTTTCAGTGCCGCCCCCTGGATTGCCGCGTCGCCCTTCGGGCGACTCGCAATGACGGTAGCTCAAATGGCCAAACTCAGGCACAATGACACCCTATTATTGATAAAATGGAATAACACGATGCTTCACTCTCTAAAAAAATATTTACTCGTTGCTTGCGCTTTTTTCCTAGTCGCCTGTGAATCACAGGATAAAAACACTCTAAAAGTCGGAACTATTTCAGGTCCTGAAACGGAATTAATGCAAGTCGCACAAGATGTCGCTAAAGAAAAATTTGGCTTAACCGTACAAATTATTGAGTTTAGCGATTATGTTGAGCCTAATGCCGCATTGAATGACGGCAGCATTGATGCCAATATGTTTCAACATCAACCGTATCTGGATCAACAAATTAAAGATCGGCATTATCAATTGATCACGGTTGGAAAAACCTTTGTTTACCCCATGGGAATTTACTCCAAAAAAATTAAAACCATCGCAGACGTTCCTAAAGATGGACTGGTTGCTATTCCCAACGATCCCAGTAATGAAGGTCGTGCACTTCTATTACTACAAAAAGCAGGCTTAATTCAGCTGAAAAAAGCTGCCGGATTATATGCAACACCTATCGATATCCAACGCAATACCAAGCAACTGAAATTCAAAGAATTGGATGCCGCGCAATTAGCGCGTAGCTTGCAGGATGTGGATCTCGCCATCATTAATACGAATTACGCTATCCCAGCCGGTCTTTCACCCACTCAAGATGCAATTTTTCATGAGGACAGTGACTCACCTTATGCTAATATTATTGTGGTTCGACAAGATGAAAAAGAGGATCCTCGCATAAAACAGCTTGTCGCATCTTTTCAATCTGATAAGGTATTAAACGCAGCAAAACATATTTTTAACGGGCAAGCCATTCCTGCTTGGCAGCCACCTTCTTAACTTAGCGTAAAGGAACATATATGAAGATAACAAAATTATTATTCGTGATCTGCTTATGTTTGTTCACCGCCAGTTGTTCAACAAATATGAGCTCTTCTTTAGACAGCAATTCAACAATGGCTTCCGCCAATACGTCGCATCCTGTATTCAATGGAACGCCTGAAGAGACTTATCAAGAAGCCAATCGTTATGCCAAAGGCATAGGCGTGCCACGCGATGACAATCGTGCTGTTCAACTCTATGCACAAGCTGCGCGACAAGGTCATGTGAAAGCACAATATTCACTAGGCTATATGTACCGCTCAGGTCGTGGCGCATCCCGTGATTATGATACCGCTGCAAAATGGTTTGAAAAAGCCGCTGAGCAAGGCAGTTCAGATGGACAACATAGCTTAGGCGTTCGTTATCTGTTAGGTCAGGGAACATCACAAGATTACAGTAAAGCACTTTACTGGTTTGGAAAAGCGGCAGCGCAAGGCAATCCTTATTCAGAAAATCAATTAGGTTATATGTATGCTGCAGGCAAAGGTGTCCCACAAGACTATGCGACAGCATTGCAATGGTATCAAAAAGCAGCCGAACAAGGTTTAGCCAGCGCGCAATATAACTTAGGTTTAATGTATGCAAATGGCATGGGAACACAAGCAGATATTCCCAATGCGCGCGTGTGGTTTAGCAAAGCAGCATCACACGGATTTGCTCCTGCTCGCCAAGCATTAACAAAATATCCGTCATAATGCACGTACCGCGAAAACGCTTTGGCCAGCATTTTTTGCAAGATACTGGCATTATTCAACACATAGTAAACGTCATCGCGCCACACCCCGGACAACATCTAGTTGAGATTGGACCGGGGTTAGGTGCACTGACTCTTCCTATTCTCAAACACATCGGCCATTTAGATGTGATAGAACTGGATCGAGATTTAATTCCATCGCTAGAAACACGTTGCGCAAATCAGGGAACACTCACAGTTTATCAAGCCGATGCTTTAAAATTTGATTTTGCACAATTGGTTCAAGACTCCCAACCACTGCGCGTGATTGGTAATTTACCTTATAATATTTCTACACCGATTATTTTTCATTTACTTCAATTTGCTGCACATATTTCTGATATGCATTTTATGTTGCAAAAAGAAGTCGTGGATCGAATGGCTGCAAAACCAAATGATGATGCTTATGGACGTTTAAGCGTCATGGTGCAATATCAATGCGAAGTCACGGCATTATTTGATGTCCCACCCGATGCGTTTCATCCGCCACCTAAAGTGGACTCCAGCATTGTACGCTTGACTCCTTATCAAAAAATTCCTTATCTCGCAGATAACTATGAGCATTTTGAAAATCTGGTCAAACAAGCATTTGGCCAACGACGTAAAACATTGCGAAATAGTTTGAGAAAAATTATCACTGATAAAGATTGGGAACAGATCCATATTAACTCTACTTTACGAGCGGAAGAATTGAGTGTTGCAGATTATGTGGCGTTGAGTAATATGAAAATTCAACAAATATAGAGATATCTACAATGCCAACTTACGCAATAGGCGACATCCAGGGCTGTTACTCTCCATTTGAAAAATTATTACAGCTTATTCAATTTGATCCCCATAAAGATACCCTCTGGCTCACGGGTGATTTAGTGAATCGCGGACCCCAATCATTAGAAGTCTTACGTTTTGTGAAGCAATTGGGAAATCACCAAAAAATAGTTCTTGGCAATCATGATTTGCATTTACTCGCTGTCGCACATGAATCACATGCCGGCTGGCCAGATGATACGCTCACCCCTATTTTAGAAGCACCGGATAGAGATGAACTTTTAAATTGGTTACGTCACCAACCTTTGATTCATCATGATGCCACGCTAGGATATACGATGGTTCACGCAGGTCTTGCTGCATCCTGGGATCTTGCCACAGCGATAGCACTCTCTCGTGAAGTCGAAAAAACCATACAAAGTGAAAAAGCAGCTGAATTTTTTCACCATATGTATGGCAATGATCCCGATCATTGGGATTCCACACTTCAAGGTTGGAATCGATTACGTTGTATCACTAATTATTTTACTCGTGCACGTTTTTGTTATGCCGATGGACGCTTAGAATTAAAAAATAAAGGCACACTTGTTTCACATCCTGATGATCTGATTCCCTGGTTTAAAGTACCGCATCGAGTCAATGCCGATTTAAAAATTATTTTTGGGCATTGGGCAGCATTAGGCGGTATTACGGATACTCCTAACACTTTTGCTTTAGATACCGGTTGTGTGTGGGGCTATCGTTTAACTGCAATGCGTTTGGAAGATGAAGAACGGTTTAGTGTGCCATCTTAGTATCACTCCGTCATTGCGAGCCCGAAGAGCGCGGCAATCCAGAGGGGCGCGCTGAAAGCTGGATTGCCGCGCTCTTCGGGCTCGCAATGACGGAGATGCTTTAAAATAGGGCTTATCCAGAGTTCGCGTTAAGAAATCTTGTTATGAAACTTTACTTTAGGAGTCTTCTCATCAGCTCTCACTATTGAAGAGGAGTTTGAATACGCCACTGTGCGCGGTAATTTCCAGAGCGGTGGACTATTTTTCACTACAACAGGCTGTTCTTTTGGTTGTTGCAGCACTGTCTGAGGCAAGCGAATGGGAGTCATAATAGGTTGTTGTTTAATAGGCTTAACAAATTTTCCCTGATACGCCCCTGATTGATCTATCATAATATTTCCCAATCCTTTAATCGCATCACCTATTTGCGTCAATCCGCCAAAAATAAATTTTGCAAATCGGCCCACCGCTGAAATAAGAGTTGAAGCCACACCCAAACCTTTTACCATTCTAGACTCCGAGCTCACTTCTGCATCAATCACTTCATGTGTTCTTCGACTTAAATCTTCTACAAAAAAACCTGTCAGAGAACCACTCACAGTATGAACCACTTCACCCACATACTTCACCACACTTCCAACAGCGCGTATGCCACGCCCCACCATTCCCACCGCTTTATTTAAGATTCCTGTTTTCTTGGGTTGATATTGATAACCTTCATCACTTAAAATCTTTTCTAAACTAACACCTAACTCGCTATCACTTTTAATTCCGCGAAGATACAAACTATATTTTCTCAAACAGCGCAGACATTCTTGGCGTTTGTGTTTATCTAATAATTCGCTATTCAAAATTTCACGGATCTCTTCTTTCATTTCTAAAACAATTTCGTGCTGACTACGTTCGCCATACTTAGCCAATCGTGATTTTCCACGCAAATAAATAGAACAAGCCTGTTTTATTTTTGCTTCTAACAAATCCAATCCTGATAGTTTTTTACGATCTAAAAAATAACAGGTTTCAATTCTAGATACGCCCATTGGCTTAGGAAAAATAATGTTAGGCGGCGGGGCTAACGCTAAATCATCCGTCGCATTTTCTTGAATTTGTCGGTGTTTTTTCAATGATTGGAAAAGCTGATTATTTTCACTTTTCATCTTAGCCAACTCGATTCTTAAATTTATTTTGGTATAGTTGATACGATAGCCTGTTGTTTCATCCTCTCGATCCAATCTGCCTTTTTCAAATAAATAATTAAATGTATAAGGATAGGTTTTTTTAAATAGCTCTCTTTCGTGCCTATTCACAAAAAATCCTTTTATTAAATTTCCTTTGCTATCAAAAATAGCAGGCTCTATCACATAATCGTCCAGAGAATTCAACATGCTTCTGGGCTGAGCTGCCAGAAAAGGCATACCATCTTTTAATCTAATATCTTGACCTGCTTTTTGATAGGCTTTGCGATCTAATTTTAATATCGCATATTTTTCAAGTAACCCCTGATAGGATTCTTTTTTAATTGTTTTCTCAACATATATTTTTTTCCCATTTTTTTTCTTCTTTATCACAATAGGAACGGGCAATTCATTTTGTTTTTTCTTCTGATAATCTTCATCATGCTGCGATAAAAACGTATCAAGCAAATACCAGCCGAGCTCGACTGCTTCTTGCATTTTTTCTTCTCTTCTTATTTTGCTCGTTCCATTATGAGGACCATATAGCAACAGAGGAGTAACCGATGTTGCCGTCAAATCTTCGACTATCCATCGAGAATGATCTTCTGGCTTAAACCCTTGGCGCATTTCATCGATTTGAAAAACAGGAACATAATGCTCAACATTCGCCGGTATAACGCGCGCTTCTTTATCCGCTTTGTCTGAAAGCCCCGCCACAGGATCTAAACCATAAATATTTAATTTAATTTTAGGATTTTTCTTAGCAAGCGCATGAGCGATTCGCATGCAAGTCACTGCACCACGACTATAGCCCACTAAATTCACTCGATAAAAACCATCTGCCTCTTCTTGAAGCGTGCCATTTTCTATCTGACGAAGAATTAAATCGACGGTATCGCTAATATCAGATTCGATTTGCCTAATTCCAGTGGGATCGAAGCTAATTTCATTTTTATCGAATAATTTATATTTGATTCTCGTTTGGGGACCTGCAATATAATGATAATGGTTTTTGCTCTTCAGAGACGCATAAAAACGAGACATAATGCTGGAAGTTTTGCTATTTTCTGAGGTACCACCACAGAATATAGTAAGTCGATTTTTCACTAATAAAACCTCGTTTGTATGGAAAAAATTTATATTATTATGAATAAGTTAGTCTAATATTGATCAATTATACCTTATTTTTATTAAAATAATCTTAGGGATTACCCCGTCATTGCGAGCCCGAAGGGCGTGGCAATCCAGAGAGGGCTAAAGACTGGATTGCCACGCCCTTCGGGCTCGCAATGACGGGGTTAAATGACGGGTTACTTGAGTCGCTCTAATGTGATAAAGCTATAAGAATAGGGATTTTGTTCATCTGCTGCATAATCAATATGCTCTTGCTCATGCCATTCTGTCATATTTAATTTAGGAAAATAAGCATCGCCCTCAAATAAGTGATGGATAATAGTGAGGTATAAACGCTGAAAACGCGGCAGCATTTGTGCATAAAGTTCTGCACCGCCAATCACAAATACTTCTGCACTATACGCCACAGCAGTCAGTGCAGCATCAATCGAGTTGACAACCACACAACCAAGAGCCTCATAATTGACATCGCGCGTTATCACAACATTACATCGGCCAGGCAACGATCGACCAATTGATTCATATGTTTTGCGCCCCATCAAAATAGGATGGCCCATCGTGATTTCTTTAAAATGCCGTAAATCAGCAGGCAAGCGCCAAAGTAATTGGTTATTTTTACCAATCACGCGGTTTTCTGACATAGCGACAATTGCTGAAATATGCATTGATCTCATCCTATAAAGCACTCAGACAAGAATAGAGTTTACTAAGAAAAATCCATTAAATCATCTATCCAATCATCAAAAACGAGTCAGGCAAGGCTTTAAATCACGATTAAAGACGCGAGGCGCGCATTTGGAAGGAGCTTGTTGTTGCTTAGCCGGGGAAGGAAAAAAATGTGCGCGCTTATTCAACTCTGTCACAATGGACACATCCAAATTATTCTTATTTTTTTCTTTCGCAAATTCAAGTGGTGTTTGTTCTTGTTCATTCACTACATTAGGATTCGCATGTTTATTCACAAGAAATCGCACCAGTTTTAAATCATTTAGACCTGCAGCATGATGCAAAATTGACTGTTTTCCATCTGGACTATTCAAGATTGAGTGCAATTTTTCAGGATTTTCTTCGCATAGTTTTATGATGAATTTGCTATATCCAGGATCTCCCTCTTCATACAATTTGAGCGCTTCATCCAAAGTCATTTTTTTTATCGCTTTATGTTCCGCTTTATTTTCTTTTCTCGCGACAATAACAGGTAACACTAAATTCGACGAAGAAAGAGGGCGAGGCAAACAACACTGAACATGTGCATGAGTGCTTTTTTTCTTTTTAGCTTTTGGCTTTTGCTCTGGCGGTAAAAGATGATTCAGCTTTTGTAATTTGATTTGACAAGCTGCAATGAGTTTTTGTTCCCATTCTTTTTCTATTCGAATTTGTTTGAGCTGATTCTCAAGCTCTACATTACTGATGTTTTTTCGACGTCCATCCATTATTGCGCTCTTCAAATCATAAAGTATGAAAAAATGTATTATACACCGCTAAGCTTAAGAAAAACTTAAGCAGAATGTGATATAGGGCAACATAAAATAATTCGTCATCCCACGAATTGCTCTCCCTCCTGTTATTTTATCGAAGTCAAAAACCTACCAGGGAGCAATTGCGTGGGATCCATTTTGATTAATCTAATCCTACTATTTGAAAGCCAACGTATAAATTGCCAGAACAGAAAAAAACGTTGCGAGGAAACATACTTGGTTAGACTCATACCCTGACCACTATATGGTATTTTTTGCCGCTGTGATAATTTTTTGGCTTCGATCAAGTAACGGGAGGGAACAATTTGAGGGATGACAGGTTTATTTTATAAGCATCTATGAATTTTGTCGTGTACAGAGCTCGGATAACTCTGTATACGCTCAATTTCCCTAAAACCCAATTTCTGCTACTATGCTACGTTTTACAATCTAGGCCTAACAAAACAATGAGCCAAGCTCCCTCTCTACCCAGTTACACAGAACTGACCCTTGCGCTAGAAAAAACGCAATCGAACTTCCAAGCTGCGCAAGTGCATGGTTTATTATGTGGCTTAATTTGTGGAACCTCTGGAAAAACAGATGATAGCTGGGAAAAAATAGTGCTCGGCCCTAAAAAAAGTAAAAAAACCTTATCCATGCTACAAGAACTCTATGAAACCAGCTATCATCAAATCAATGAGTTTTCTTTTGAATTTAGCTTGTTGCTGCCCACAGATCGAGCTAATCTCGACACCCGGGCCGAAGCGCTAGGCTTATGGTGTCAAGGATTTGTCGCGGGACTACAACAAACCGATGCGTTGATAGAAAATCGTGAGCCTGGTGAGGCAACAGATGCCCTAAATGATATCATCGAGATTGCACAAGTAAACTATGGCGATGTCACGGCAAATGAAGAAGATGAAACAGCTTATTTTGAATTAATCGAATATGTTCGTCTTGCTGTATTAATGCTTTATCATGAGCTAGGAACAGATAAACAACTGGATGAAAGCCCTGATAATTTAGATGAAAATGATTTTCTGCATTAAACGACATCTCATCCAAAAGAAATAACCTAATTATAAGGAGTTCCCAATGATTAAAATGACTGAATTTGCTAAACGCCGTAAACAGCTCATGCAAAAAGTAGGAGCAACAGGAATTGTCATTTTACCATCGGCTCCTATTGCGCGTCGTAATGGCGATTATGACTATCCTTATCGTCAACAAAGTGATTTTTATTACCTCACCGGATTTGAAGAACCCGAATCCGTAATGATTCTTGCTCCTAAAAGAAAAGAAGGCGAGTTTATTTTATTTAATAGAATACGAGATCGCGACAAAGAAATTTGGGAAGGCTATCGCGCAGGACAAACAGGCGCTCGCGATATTTTTGGCGCAGATCAAGCTTTTCCCATTAGCGAACTTGAAAAAAAACTTCCTGAATTATTGGAAAATCGTGAACAAATTCATTATGCCATTGGAATAGATAAAGCATTCGATGCTGTTTTGTTAAATGCAGTGAATCATATCCGCGGCAAAATACGAAATGGATTGCAATCCCCTATTGCATTTGTCGACATCACACCTTCTCTTCATGAAATGCGATTGATTAAAAGCCCAGCGGAAATTGCACTCATGCGCAAAGCAGCTGAAATTTCAGCACAAGCCCACATTAGCGCCATGCAACTTTGCAAACCGGGATTAAGCGAATATCATTTAGAAGCTGAACTCATATATGAATTTCAACGCAATGGTGCACGTTTTCCTGCTTATACGTCGATTGTGGGTAGTGGCGGTAACAGTTGTATTTTGCATTATAACAGTAATAATCAAATTATCGCCGATGGAAGTATCGTACTGATTGATGCAGGCGCAGAATATCATAATTATGCGGCTGATATTACGCGCACTTTTCCCGCTAATGGACGATTCTCAGAAGAGCAACGTGCTATTTATGAAATTGTTTTAGCTGCACAGCTTGCGGGCATTAAAGCTGTACGTCCTGGTGCACCTTGGCCTTCTATGCAAAATGCTATTGTTAAAATTATTACCCAAGGATTAATTGATCTTGGTATTTTAAAAGGTCGTCTCAATGATCTTATCGAAAAAGAAGCTTATTTCCCATTTTATATGCATAAATCAGGACATTGGCTAGGACTCGACGTACACGATGTAGGACGTTACAAAATAGATAATAAGTGGCGTACATTACAACCTGGTATGATCTTAACTGTAGAGCCAGGCATTTATATTTCTCCTGATATTCCGGGTGTTCATAAACGTTGGCATAATATTGGCGTACGTATCGAAGATGATGTGTTGGTCACCGCAAAAGGCAATGATGTTTTAAGCCGCGATGTACCCAAAACGATTGCTGAAATCGAAGCAATCATGGCTCATTAACTTCATGTTATACGATCTCGTTATTATTGGTAGTAGCATGGTAGGCGCAAGCTTGGCTTGCGCCTTGCGCGACACGTCCCTGCAAATCGCATTAATCGATGCGGCTCCTCTTACCATAGAAGACCCGCGTTTAATCGCATTAAATGATAGTAGCTGTTGTTTATTTAAAAATCTTAATCTGTGGGAAAAAATAGCGCCTTATGCAACCGCTATTCAACAAGTTCATGTTTCCCATAAAGGCCGATTTGGTATCACACGATTAGCTGCCGAAGAAATAGGATTAACGTCACTCGGACATGTTGTTCCAGCCCATTATATTAATGCCGCTTTACAGAATGTCTTATTTTCTGCAAAAAATATCACTATTTTGCGACCCGCAAAATTAAAAGCACTCTCACAAACAGATGCCCATGCCGCATTAACTCTTGCAACAGCATCAGGAGAACAGGAAATTGAAGGAAAAATAATTGTGGGTGCAGATGGAAGTGACTCCATGGTGCGCAAATTAACTGACATTCCTACTGATGTTATTGACTATCAACAAAGCGCTATCGTCACTATCACCGAACTACAAAAATCGCATCAACAAATTGCATATGAACGTTTTCATCAAACCGGCGCTGTTGCTATGTTGCCATTAATGGGACAACAATGTGCAACAATTTGGACTGACAGTCACGCCTCTATTTCTTCTTTAATGCAATTAGATGACACTGAATTTCGGCTTGCATTACAAAAACAATTTGGTTATCGCTTAGGATGTTTAATTAAAACAAATAAACGTCATGTTTTTCCCTTACAACAACTTCGCGCAAAGCAATGGATAAAACAAAATGTGATATTAATTGGAAATGCAGCTCACACACTACACCCTATTGCTGCGCAGGGATTAAATTTAGCACTCTATGAAATTGCGATACTCGCAGAAACGATTCTCGAACAAACTCAACATCAGAAAACTCTCAGTTTGCAGCCATTACAAGAAAAAATAGATGCGCGACAACAAATCAGTGCTCGCTTGTCGCATCGTTTAACATGGTTATTTACAACAGATTTTTTTATGATAAATAAGATTCGCGAACTCAGTATGATAGGACTCGATATATTTCCTTTTGTTAAACGGCATTTTATTTTACGTGCCTTAGGTCGAACCCATTATGTTCCTCAGTTACTTTTAGAAAAAGGTTACGCATGAAATTAACAATCAACGATATTGAAAAACAGTTACTCGCCCTGGCTCAGCAATTATTAGCTGAATCAGGAGAAGAATATGCGCAAAGAAAAATTTCGTTGGACGCTTCTTTACAGCGTCATTTAGGAATTGATAGCTTAGGAAGAGCTGAATTATTTCAACGTATTGAAAAAACATTTGGTGTAGAACTGCCTGATAATTTAATTGCAGAAGCAGAAACACTTGCTGATCTTGCAAAAGCAATTCATGAAGCTGAACCCAGAAAAAAAATAGAGTTACACGAATTAAATACGACTGTCATTGAAGATTCTCATGTCGATCCTACAACAGCAAAAACTCTTATAGACATATTATTATTATACGCAACAGAAAATCCTAATCGACCCCATATTTATTTACAAGATGAACATGGTAAAGAAGAATTAATTACTTACGGTAAATTACTAGACTACTCACAACGCATTGCCAGCGCACTTGTTGAACGCGGCCTGAAACCTGGTGAAACAGTTGCCATTATGCAACCCACTAATCCAGGATTTTTTTACACTTTCTATGGCATATTACTAGCAGGTTGTATTCCCGTACCTATTTATCCTCCTTTCCGTATGCATCAACTGGAAGCCTACGCTAAACAAGAAGCAAAAATTTTGAAAAATGCCGAAGTCCGTTTGCTTGTCACTTTTCAAGAAGCTGAAAATTTAAGTCATTTGCTGCGCGCTTTTATTCCGAGCTTAAAAGAAGTCACCACGGTTAACACTCTTCTCAAAACAGAAAAAAAAGCGTCTATTTTTAAAAGTAAAACAGATGATTTTGCTTTAATTCAATATACATCCGGCAGTACGAATGCACCTAAAGGCGTCTTATTAACACATCAAAATTTACTCGCTAATATTCATGCATATGGCAGCGCAATTAAATTGGGAGCAGGTGATGTTGTCGTCAGCTGGCTACCTCTTTATCACGATTTAGGATTAATAGGTGCATGGTTAGGGAGCTTATATCACGGCGTTCCACTTATTCTCTTATCGCCTCTGACTTTTTTAAATCATCCCGAACGATGGTTATGGGCAATTCACTATCACCGCGCAACTATTTCGGCGGGTCCTAATTTTGCCTATGAATTATGTATACGTAAAATTGATCCTGTCACAATCGAAGGTTTAGATTTAAGTTCTTGGCGAGTTGCTGCAAATGGTGCTGAAGCTATTCAGCCACGAACCTTAGAACGTTTTGCAAAAAAATTCGGCGCTTATGGTTTTAAATCAGAAGCACTGTTGCCCGTTTATGGATTAGCAGAATCATGCGTAGGGCTCACCTCTCCTCCATTAGGACGAGGTCCTATCATTGACATTGTTGAACGAAAAACATTTGAAGAAGAACAGCGCGCTGTTCCTGTCACCGATACAGCAGAAAAAAATATTCTAGAATTTGTATCGTGCGGCGCCCCCTTAGTCGGCCATGAAATTCGTATCGTGGATGACTCAAATCATGTTCTTCCGCCTAGACAGGTAGGTCATCTTCAATTTAGAGGTCCTTCTAACATGCAAGGTTATTATGGCAATCCAGAAGCCACAAAAGCCATTTATCATGAGGGTTGGTTAGATTCTGGCGATTTGGCTTATCAAGTGGATGGAGAAGTGTATATCGCTGGTCGAAAAAAAGATGTCATCATAAAAGCAGGACGCAATCTTTATCCGGCAGAAATTGAAGAACTCTCAGGTTTAGTTCCGGGTGTACGCCAAGGTTGCGTTATTGCATTCGGCACATCCGATACACAACGAGGAACAGAAAAATTAATTATTGTGGCAGAAACGCGTGAGAAAAAAGTAAAATCTCCCACAGATATCATAGAACAAATCACAGAAAATATTGTGACTGCATTAGATATTGCGCCTGACCATGTCATCCTGGTTCCACCTCGAACCATTCCTAAAACATCCAGCGGCAAATTACAACGTTCTGCTTGTAAAACAGCTTATCTGGAAGGGAAATTGATGAAACGAAAAATGCCTGCTTGGTTTCAAGTCGTTAAACTAGGTTTGCAATGGGCTGGCATAAAAATTCAACGCGGTCTTTCTTTGGTTGGAAAAATAATTTATACCCTTTATGTCGGTATTTTGTTAGCAGTCACCATACTTCCTGTTTACATCAGTTTATGGATTTTTCCACGTCATATCGCAGCAAACATTTGTAAAAGCTGGACACGTCTATTGAGCTTCTTGGCTTTTTGTCCGATCAAAGTAGAAGGGAAAAATAATTTAACTCAAACCGGCCCACTGATTTATGCTGCGAATCATGCAAGTTATCTTGATGCGGTTGTGTTACTCAGTTTATTGCCAGCAAAAACGCGTTTTGTGGGTAAAAAAGAATTATTCACTTTATTTTTTGTTGGCACGATGATGCGAAAATTAGGTCATTTTTTTGTTGATCGCACCGATTTTCCAAAAGGAATAGAAGATACCAAACAAATTGAATCTACTTTGCACTCCGGAAATCCTATTCTCATTTTTCCTGAAGGAACATTTAGTTATTCTGCAGGTCTTCGCCCATTTAAAATGGGTACATTTAAAATGGCTGCAGACACGGGAACAGCCATCTGTCCTGTTGCCATTCAAGGCACACGTCAGATTTTGCGTGGAGAAGAACGTTTGCTAAAACCCGGAAAAATAAAAGTCACCGTCTGCGAACTCATTCAGCCACAAGGAAATGACTGGCAAGCCATTACACATTTAAGAACGGCAGTACGCGCAGAGCTTGCGAAATATTGTGGAGAACCCACTTTAGATTTAATTGCTATTGGAACGTCGAGCACGATTAATAAAAAACCGTCTGATGATATGATGGATTAAAAAAACGGCATTCATCAGTCTAAATGCACCCCGTCATTGCGAGTCGACCGAAGGGAGACGCGGCAATCCAGAGGGCGCTAAAAACTGGATTGCCGCGTCTCCCTTCGGTCGACTCGCAATGACAGAACAATTTATGAAGTTGGAGGAAGCTATTGAATTCAACCAAACGCAATATCCTCATCGCCTGGTGCGTTTACGACTGGGCCATTTCAGCATTCCCGATCATCGTCACCACGTTTATTTTTGCGACCTATTTCACAACCAGCGTCGCCGCAAATAAAATCATTGGCACCTATGAATGGGCTAATGCTACTGCTCTCGCTGGCGTTATTATTGCATTCACTAGCCCCATCTTGGGTGCTATTGCTGATTACAGCGGACATCATAAACGTTGGTTATTCGTATTTACATTACTCTGTATTATTAGCTCGGCAGGTTTATGGTATGCGTATCCTGCCGTCAACTCTGTTAATATCACACTGACATTTGTTGTCATCGGCACGATTAGCTTAGAAATTGCGACGGTATTTTATAATGCATTTTTGCCGCATATTTCTCCCAAAAATTACCTGGGGCGTGTTTCTGGATGGGCATGGGGTTTAGGTTATCTAGGCGGAATTATCGCGCTAGGTATAGCTTTAGTCTTATTCATTAAAGGACAACCTGCTTGGTTGAATATCCATACGGCGGAACAGGTTCGCATCTGCGGACCTCTTACTGCCATGTGGTTTGCTCTTTTTTCCATTCCTTTTTTCTTTCTCGTTCCTGATATTCGTACCACTCAATTAAGCATGCATAAAGCCATCCGCAAAGGATTTTTCCAAATCGCAGCAACACTTAAAACATTACCCCAACAAAAAAATATGGTTCTTTATCTTTTAGCGCATATGGTCTATGCCGATGGATTAAATACCTTATTTGCATTTGGCGGAATTTATGCGGGTAGCGCATTGGGAATGAATTTATCCGAAGTCGTTCTCTTTGGAATTACAATGAATCTCTCTGCTGGAATTGGCGCGATCGTATTTGCTTGGATAGATGATTATATTGGCTCAAAACAAACTATTTTAATTTCTCTTGCTTGCCTCATCTTGGTTGGTATTCCATTACTCACGGTCAATAATCCTTATGCCTTTTGGTTTTTCGGATTATTACTCAGCTTATTTGTAGGCCCTGTACAAGCCGCCAGTCGTTCTCTCATGGCGCACTTAACTCAACCTCAGCAAGCCACCGAACTTTTTGGTTTATACGCTTTTTCTGGGAAAATCACCGCTTTTATGGGCCCTTGGTTACTGGGCTGGGTGACTTTGCATTTCAATAGCCAGCGCTTAGGGATGGCCACTACGTTGTTATTTTTTATGCTGGGTGGTTTACTGCTTTGGCGCGTAAAAGCACCTCGTTCGGCTCTTCGAAAATCCTCTTAAATTCACCTTAAATTTTAAATCCTGACTATACTTAAATAAAGACAATATAAAAATTAACGTAATAATGCATTGATTTTATTAATTATTTTTGGATCGAAGGTGAACCCAATGGAATCCAAACGAGAAAGCGAGCTCAAACTTCATTTGTATGAGCAGTTTAAGCTAAAAAATTTAGACGTGCGCGCTATTAGTGCATTTGAAAAAGGTTATTGTAATAGCCAAGAAGTACAAAAGACGATACGAGAATGGGTTGCTAAAATCGAGGCAGATAAAGATGACTTGTTTTCTAGTACTTCCATGATGGAAACAGATGAATGGCTTGATCACATCAAAACAAAAAGCCAAGAACTCGATAAAGCTCAAAATATTAGTTTCGCTTCTTTATATCATCAGTTCTATCTCTATCGTAAAGAATATCCTCAAGACAATCCTTCTGATATTTCTGAGGAATATTTAAAATCATTTTTTAATTTATTAAAAGAAGGGTTTTGCAATGGGATAGCTACACTTGTTTCTTATGCTCTCAGACTAGAAAAACAACCTATAAAAGATAAAATGACTCCCCGTGATGATTGGACTTGGTTAAAACATGTATTTGATCTGTTAGCTGAAATTGAGAAAGGATATATTCAGGGCAAAAGAAAAATATGCTCTCCTACTGAAATACAGGATATTGAAAGAGCCTTATCACTAATTGTTTATTTTCAGAATATTCATCTTTATTTACCCACGATAGGACAAGGAGAACTTCATAAAAGTTTGGTGGATACTCAGAATAATGAATTAAAGCGACATTACTCAATTGCCGGGAAATTTACTGAGGCAGAAATTCAAAAGATTCTTGAAGAGTTACTGAATGCAAAAACCACAAATAAATCGAAAGAAAATGATTTTCAAGAAATATTACTTTCATCTCATGACCATGATATTACTATTACAAAAATAGGAAGCTCGATTTATTTTTATGAGTCTCTTAATTTTATCGGCCCACTCGAAATAAATAATCCTAAAGATTTAGCAGAATTGATATTTTTGGCATCTGAATTCGAACCTAACTTATCTTCTCCTATAGGAATACGTGTATTTGGATTAGGTGAAAAACCAGATTATCCATCTCAGGAAAAATTACTCAGCAATTTAACTTGCACTGATGAGAAATCTGCTCAGCTTACTTCATATGCTGATAATTTCACTCGCTTAGAAACCGCTGCTTCTATAGGTTGCGTAGAGTCAATCCGTTTTTTCTTAAAACAAAATCCGAAATTGAATCTCCATCATGACAGATCATTTCATACAGCAGTTAACTTTCATTATGTCGACGCAGTTGAAGAATTATTAAAATATGATCCCTCTATTATCAATTCTAAAATAAATCTATTAGCCTTCTCTGATACATTAGGCATAAAAGACGGAACAGCACTTCATGTCGCCGCTGTAACAGGCGATGAAAAACTTGCTGAAGTATTATTAAAAAACGGTGCTGACATCGATGCTAAAAACTCGACTGGCCTCACTCCACTTCATCTGGCATGCGAATATGGTAGAATTGAGATAGTCTATATGTTGCTAAATAAAAATGTAAATATCGATGCAATCGATAACAAAAAACGCAGAGCCATCGATTTTGCTATCGCAAATGGACATAAAGAAATTGTTGGCATGCTCTTACAAGTCTCACACAACATAGATCTTAATGACCTACTCTATCGTGCTGTTGAATATGGATCACCCAATGTCATACCTATTCTTTTTAAAAATGACTCGGATAAAATCAAAATCAACGAGCCAGTTTCACCTCATCAAAAAACAGTTCTTCAACTAGCATGTGAGCTAGGCAATCCTGCTTGCGTAAAAATATTAGTAGAAAACGGAGCTAAAATCGATATATCAGATATAGCACTCGCAAAAGACAAAGGACATACGGAAGTAGTGAAACTATTAGAAGCTTCTATCTTCTCTTCCACTACAAATCTAAAAATAACAAAAATATATGGCCCTCTTTTTTCAAATAAACAATCTGAATCTTCTATGGCTCAAAATGATCCTCAATTCATCCCTTCGGCTCCCAGAAAAGATTCAAAGCATTAAGTGATTCCCCTCTTTTTAGGATAAAATTATATTGCAAACCTCTTTAATTTCCTTTGAAATGGTCTTTTTATAAGAGAGGTTTTTCTATGAGTAATATCTCTGCTGTCACAGACAGCACATTTGAAAATGAAGTCGTGACATCCAAAGTCCCTGTATTAGTCGATTTTTGGGCACAATGGTGCGGCCCTTGTAAAGCCATTGCGCCTATTTTAGACGATATTTCGCAACACTATGCGGACAAAGTCAAATTCGTAAAATTAGATGTCGATAACAATCCTAATATACCGCCTAAATTTGGCGTACGTGGCATACCCACTCTTATTTTGTTTAAAGATGGTCAAGTGCAGGCTACACAAGTTGGATTACTTTCTAAAACTGAATTGATGAGCTTTATTGATAGCAATATTTAAACCTATTCCCCGGACATTGAATCCGGGGGATCGTCTGCATTACGGATCATTCATAATGCGTCCACATACGAATCACTTTAATGGTTTTCTCTTTAAGATAAACTTGATAAATCAACCGATGCTGAATAGTAATGCGACGTGAATAAGCACCTGTTAAATCGCCAATTAACTTTTCATATCCAGGAGGATTTTTAAAGGGATTCGTTTTGATGATTTCCAACAATTTTTCAGTTTTGAGTTTAAGACCTGCTACTGCAATTTTTTTGGCATCTTTCTGAGCTTGCTTCGTATAAATTATTTTCCATGATTTCACCAATCCAGCTCCTCATCACATTTTTTGAGTGGCGTTTTTAATCCTTCTTTAATTGATTTACCCATTCCTGGTATCGATAATAAGTGCAAGGTTTCTTGTATCGCTGACCAATCTTCTTCAGAAATTAACACTGCACCGGCTTTTTTACCCGTAATATGAATAGGCTGGTGAGACTCATTTACTTGATCAATCAATCGATATAAACTAGCTCGTGCTTTTGTTGCTGAGTAAGTTGCCATAATTCACCTTTATAAATAACCCTACATAAAGCGTACGTAATAACGTACCTTATGTCAAGGCAACTTCTTGAAGAAAAAAGCTAGATATTCGTTTTAATTAGTGCTAATTTAATGGGGTGTAAAGATAACCTCATTTTAAGAGCCAATCGATTAATCCACATTGTGATAAATAATCTGAATTTTGGTTTCCTGTTACGAACTTAAGCGTTTTTATAATAAACAGAGCCCGTAACAACACCACAATTAATAGGGTATTCACACACTAAACTCCAAAAATTTCATTTTCAATAGGCAAAAAACCAATATGAACTTAACCGAACTAAAGAAAAAAAGCGCCGCCGAACTTATTCAACTCTCCGAAGAATACGGCCTTGAAAACATGGCGCGATCACGCAAACAAGACATTATTTTTGCGATTTTAAAATCGCATGCCAAACGAGGCGAAGATATTTATGGGGATGGTGTATTAGAAATTCTCCAAGATGGTTTCGGCTTTCTGCGCTCTGCTGAAGGCTCTTATCTTGCAGGACCCGATGATATTTATGTCTCGCCCAGCCAAATTCGACGTTTCAATCTACGCACAGGCGACACTATCTCAGGTAAAATTCGTCCGCCTAAAGAGGGTGAGCGTTATTTCGCTTTACTCAAAGTCGATCATATTAATTTTGATGCGCCTGAAAATGCAAAAAATAAAGTATTATTTGAAAACTTAACACCGCTCTTTGCCAACGAACGTTTAAAAATGGAATGCGGCAATGGCAGCACAGAAGATATCACAGCACGTATTATTGATCTTGCTTCCCCTATTGGAAAAGGACAACGTGGTTTGATTGTCTCGCCGCCTAAAGCCGGCAAGACCATGATGTTACAAAATATCGCACACTCTATTGCTCAAAATCATCCTGAATGTTATCTCATGGTGTTGTTAATTGATGAACGCCCTGAAGAAGTGACTGAAATGACCCGCTCCGTCAAAGGCGAAGTCATCGCAAGCACCTTCGATGAACCTGCTAATCGCCACGTACAAGTTGCTGAAATGGTCATCGAAAAAGCAAAACGCTTAGTCGAACACAAACGTGATGTCATCATTTTATTAGACTCGATCACACGTTTGGCACGTGCCTATAACACCGTTGTTCCTGCATCCGGAAAAGTGTTAACCGGTGGTGTGGATGCAAATGCATTACAACGCCCTAAACGTTTTTTTGGTGCTGCGCGTAATATTGAAGAGGGCGGCAGCTTAACCATTATTGCAACGTCTTTGATTGAAACTGGATCGAAGATGGATGATGTAATTTACGAAGAATTCAAAGGTACCGGCAACATGGAAATCCACTTGGATCGCCGTATTGCGGAAAGACGTATTTATCCTGCGATTAATATTAATAAATCAGGTACGCGTCGTGAAGAATTGCTGACTAAAGCAGATGAAATTCAAAAGATGTGGATTTTGCGGAAATTGTTACAGCCTATGGATGAATTGGCTGCGATTGAGTTTATCATTGATCGTTTGAAGGCGACGAAGACGAATGAAGATTTTTTTGATTCGATGAAGAGGTAACATTACAAACTGGGTATTGTATTTAATAATACCCAGATGAACAAAATTTATTTATGGGTGTGGAGTTCCAATATCATTTTTCAGAACATCACCTGATTCTTTGCTATCGGGGGTTTGCTTTCTATTTAATGCCTTTAGCAAACTCTCCAATTGGCTCCACTCAGATGGGCATTTTCCATTTTCTTTTTTTACGGCCCTCAAAATATTATCTACAAATTCTTCTCCAGTAGGAGACTGTTTTCTTTGCATGATATCATTAACATAATTGTTTATTGTGCAAAAAACTTTTTCTCTTTCCGCAGGATCATTGGGCTCATAATGTATAACGACTTGCTTCACTGCATCAATCAATGTCTGATTGTTTTCTCGCGTTGAAACTGCCATTTCTAGATTGTCAGGTTTCATTTTTTTTAAATGATCAATTAACTCTCGTTTAGCTCGTTCACCACTAGCATTTGCTCTAGTAGTTTCTTCATAGCTAGACATATACATGGAACCTAAGATGGTTGTACTGCCTTTTTTCTCTTTATGTTCACTTTTTTCTTCTTTATTTTGACGATTCTTAACAACATTATCCAATATTTCTTTGATACCATCGAATACTTCGCCAGCAAATAAATGATTTTCAAAAGCCAATTTTTTCTTTTCCGCTCTTCCGAAACAATTATTTATTTGTTTTTTTAATTCCTCAGTGTCTGTAGAAAATGACTTATTTAATAGCTCAAGAACACTGAATGGCTCAGGAACAAGCTCATGATGCTCATTGCCGTTTTTATCTTTATAATGCTTCACGTCACATTGAAAACATGTACGTAATAACAAACCACAAAGATAACTATCCTCATTATCTTTTTGTTCAACCTGATTAAGAATACTTAATATTCTTCCAATACAATCTCTGCGTTCATAATCATCTTCACATAAATCTTGCATTTTCCCTAACAACAGAGTCAATGTTATTTTACTATCTCCCTTTTGTAAAATTTTAGCATCTGTTTCAGTAAGATGGACATTTGGCATATCTATAACCTCTGTAGAATAATGCAATCGTTATACTTGTCAGTATAGTTCAAAAAATGATAAATATGCTCAAATCAAAATATTTTGTAAAAAAGTTATACTTGGTTGATTATAAATTAAAATTTGTTTTCTTAAGGTACCTAACACCATGAATTATTGGCTATTTAAATCAGAACCCGAAGTATTCGGCATCGATCATTTAATAAAAAAACCCAAACAAACAGAGCCTTGGGATGGGGTGCGGAATTACCAAGTACGTAATATGTTGCGTGAGCAAATCCAAGTAGGTGATCAAGCGTTTTTTTATCATTCTAATTGCACGCCGCCTGGTATTGCTGGAATCATTGAAATTGTGAAAGCTGGTTACCCGGACTCTACTGCTTGGAATCCTGAATCAAAATATTATGATCCTAAAAGCACGCCGGATCATCCGCGCTGGTATAGAGTGGATGTACGTTTTGTTAAGAAATTTAAGCGAATTATTACTTTGGCTGAATTAAGGCAACATCCTCTCTTGAAAAATATGCGCGTGGTGCGCACAGGAAATCGTCTTTCTATTACGCCTGTGACTAAAGAAGAATGGGAAGTGATTTTGGCAATGGAATGACGGAGCGACGAGGAAGAAATTCCTGAATCAATTCACTCTCTACACATCACAATAAATGCGGGGCAGCTGCTACTATCACACCCCGCATTTCTCGCTCCGCACTTTGCGCCCTGCACTTATCACCCCGCACTTGTCATCCCACACTTCTCATCCCGCTATTGCCGCCTCGCACTTGTTATTGCCACCCTGCAACAAGTGCGGGGTGACAATAGTAAGTGCGAGGCGGTAATAGTAAGAACAATACAAGCTAACAGCATATACTATCATATCAACACCACCTTTTTCTCCACTGCTTTTTCTTTCTCAGAAACCAATTTCTTTTTTTCAACTTCACGCACCCTATCTTTTTCAGCCCATAAACCTGCCTGACTTGAAACGCCTAAATCAACTATAGCTTTTTCATTAGGGCTTGGCGTAGAGAGGGGTGGAGCAGAAGGAATGAATGCTAATCCTCCAGGCACTTGTACCGAAAGATTTTTAACTTCAAGCTTATTTTGCGCTGCAATATTATTTTGAATGATCACTGGCGTAAACATCGGCAGCATGGGAGTCAGCACAGTCTGGCTTGGAGTTCCGAGATAAGAGACCGATGCAGACTGAGGAAGAAGCGGGAGAGGATTTGCCTCTTTCTTAACAGGCACTACACGATTTTCTTGCTGTAAAACAGGCTCGCCATAATAAAGCGGCATTTCTTTTTTCATCGTATTTGCAAGATTTTGTTGTTCTCTCACCCATGCTCTTCCAAACTCTTGTTTAAAACCCGAAATAATATTATTTTCTATATCATTAGGCTCCCCCTCTATTCTAGGAGGAAGTTTTGAGAGCATAAACGCAACAGGGTCTGAAATAAGCTTTGTTGATTGAGAGGTTTCTGCAATAAGATTTTTAAAAAATTCGGCCAATTTTTTATATTGATATTCTTCACTTTTTTCATCTTTAGCTTCTTTTAGTGTTTTATCTGCTATTTTATGAATATATTCATCTGACACGCTTTTTATTTTACTGACTTCTTCTTTTTTTATATTAAATATTTTTTCAGCCATTTCTTCATTCGAAGCTAATAAACTAGCAGCTGCAAAAAAACACAAAGGACGACGAACATAAGAATTACCCGAAAAATGTTTTTCTTTCCTAAGAATACACGCAAAATCATATACAGCAGGCAACCAGTTCATCTTAGCAAATGATTTCACCATAGATTCGTTTTTTTCTTCCTTATATTGTTTAGCGTTTAAAATTTGTTGTTTTTGTTTTTTTAAATCCGCTATATTTTCCTCTACTTCCTCCTTCCTCTCTTCGTTTCCTGTTATTTTGTTATTCTTTATTAATAAATAATTTGGACTAACCAACAAATTCGAATACAACTTCAATAAGAAATCACTTGCTTCTTCAATATCCTTTTTTTCTTTTAATTTAGCTTCTAAAAACTGAATTGCCTGCTTCTGTAATAATTGAACTGCTATATTTTCTTTAGAACAATTTTCCAATAAATCGCTGATACATTGCTCTAACTGTTGTTTATTAAGATTTCCCACCATTTTTTCTATTAAATGATTGATCGCTTGAAGAATCAAAACATATTTTGCACCGTTTTCTTCTAACTTATTTCCTTTTGCAATAGACAATAACAAACGAATACTGATCATACTAGAAGCTACTTCAAATAGAAAAACGTATTCATTTTCTTTTTCTGCATTTTTTTTATTATGATAATAATCACGTGCTAATTTTATAAATTGGATATGATAAGAATCGTATTTTTTTAAAGATTCAAAAAGTTGGCTTGCAGCATCCTCAGAAACAAGATCAATAAAATTAGTTTCTTTAATAAGAATCTGAAATTGCTCTCTAAGCAAATCATTTTCCATTTTTTCAGTCATCAGAAAAACAATAGATACAAATTTTTCATTATCCTCTGATGAAAAATCGGTTGATTTTTTAAAATTAACAAGTTGTTTAAGTGCTAAGGCAATATTTTTTATATTATTTTCAGATAAGGCTATTTCTATTGTTGTTTTGTAGTCAGAAAAAGCATCTGCTATTTTCCTTTCATCTTGCTCCTCAAGCACCGCCACAGACAAACCAGCATCAGTATCCTTAAGTTCTAATGCTTTTTTATAATTTGTAATTGCATTTTCACGATCGCTTGAATTCATCTTTTCTTCTTGACATCCCCAAGACGTTTATAAACATCTCGGTACGATTGCGGATTTAATTTTTCTTCAATGTCATCTGAGGTGAAATTTGTGGCTGATTCATAATATTGAATTGCCAATTCTAAAGATTTTTCTTCTTCACCACTTAGGCTATGACAATCCGCCAACACTTTTTTGGTATGATAGGATTGCAAAGGCAGCTTCTCAGCTAACACATCTAACTTATTTAATTGCAAAATAATCAGTTCTCGAGTAATCCTTGAACCTTTCTCATAACATAGACTTAATGTATCGAGCAATGGCATCCATATTTCTATTTTTAGTAATTCTTTCACGTTCATCAGAACAGAAAAAACACCTTTAAGTAGAGAAAAATCAGGATCTGTTAATTGAATTTCATTCTGATAATAATTAAGAAGCGTTTTCAAAAGAAACACCTGATCTTTTTCATTTTTTTCTACCGCTATCAAACTGAATAGTTTTTGAAAAATATTTTTCTTTGAATCACTGGAAAAAACAGGATAAAATTCTATCATTTTTTTATACGCTGAAATGATTTTCTCTATTCGCTCACTTTTTAATTTATCCGTTTTTTCTTGCTGGGCAGCATGCGCGTGCGACAGAATGATCTGAATATAAACGTCTCCTAAAAATTGTTTTTCGTTCATCGTTATTAATTGCTTGCTTTTATAAAGAATGCCTTGCGCAACCTGTTCAAAACATACGACGGCTCTAAGCGCATTAACTGGTTTATTAGATAAGCCATGTAAATATTCTAAACCTTCTATGAATTTCATATTTTTATCGAACAATTGATGGCAATGTTCGGGAAGCTTAGAAAAAATGGATGGATTAGAATATGACTTTAATAAATAACAAGAAAACAAAGAGTGACTCGTCTTTGCTTCTTTTGCTATTTTAATAAGACACTCTAATGCTTCATCTGATTTCAGCATCGCAGCTTTAGACAGCAAAAATTGCGCCCACATTTCTTCTGTGAAATCTTGATCATTTTCATTAAAAGAAAAATTACTTTTTTCTTCTTCTACATTTTCCTTAACTAAAATAGTTTTACGATAAAAATTGATCGCTTCGAAAAACGCTTTCATTCCATCATCTAATTGAATTTGATGATTATTTGAAACAATTTTCTCTGCTTTATGAAAATAGCTAATAGCGAGCTTCCTATTTTCTAAATAACGACCTTCTTGTTTAGTATAAATTCGCCCCAATGTCATATTGGCTTCAAATCGAGAAACATCATTTTTATTTTCTTTCTCTTCAATTCCTTCCGATATTTTTTTTAGTTCAGAAATTATTTTCTTTCGATCTTCATCTAACACTGATAAAAAATACATTTCTTCATATTTAGCATAGGATTTCTTAAAATCACCCTGACTTATAGAATAATTTAAATATTTTATTCTCAAATAAAAAGGTGCTTTATTTGAAGATAGAGCCAACCATTTATAACATTCTTCCATCTCCCCTAGAGATTCATACCGTTGTGCAATATCAGAGGCAAGTCCTGTTTTCAGGTTTTCAATCCCACTTTTTGAGTATTCGCGCAATTTTTTGATGAGAATGCTTAAGTCATCTTCATTTTTTAATTGTGCGAGCCCCGAATCAATACCGGAATGAAAGAGATTTGATTTTTTCTTAATTAATAGCAGAGCAATTTTGCGATATTCATTACCTAGACCTTCATGATTTGTACCCGCGTAATAAATCGCTGCGCCCAAAGCAGTATATTGCGATGCACTCTCATATTCCATTTGCAGAGAAGGCATTTCCAGCAATGCCGCTACAATCGCAGGCTTGGCTTGATAAGTAGCAATCAATAAGAAGGTGATGCTATTTTTAGTATCGAGGGTTTCATTGATTTTCTGAGGATTAATTAACTTTTTGAACTCTTCTACGCTTCCTTGTTCAATTATGGTATTTATTTGCTTGTATTCATCCTTAATATTGCCTTGATATTCAAATTTTGGCATATTCCACCTCAACTGACATCCATGTAGTTAAATATAGTTTATGCTATTAACCTTAAAAGAATATTAAGAAGAGTATTTTAGAACAGCAATCACTCTGCATACGACATACGACAAAATTTATAGATATTAATAAAATAATTTGTCATCCCACGAATTGTTCTCTCCTGTTACTTTATCGGAGCTAAAAAACTATCAAGGGAACAGGAGGGAACAATTTTAGATGACATCGGAATGCACTGGAAATAAGTCTTAGTATTTTATTTTCTAATCAATGCTACAAGCTGAGAGACATTCTTTAATTTACAAAATCGTCCTGCTTTAATTATTTTTTTGTTTTAGGATTTATTTTTTCTTCGTCATTTTTCACTACATTATCCTTCGTTGGAGTAGCATTTTTTTCTTCACTCAATGATATAAAAATTCCTTTTTTCCCTGCTTCTTCAATCAAAATAGATAATTCTTTATCTGATGTTGTATTTAAAACTTGGCTAGCCAATTCACTTAATGAAATGCTTTCTGTTAAGCTTACGCTATTATTTAAAAACGAGGATGTACTGGCCATTTTTTTTGTTAACCCTGCCATTTTTTCATTCAGTATAACAAGAACACTTTTAGCTGAGTCAGTTAATTTTAGCCATTTTTGATAATAATCGTATGTTAGATGATAATTTTTGTTTATATCAAGCTCTTTTCTAATATCTGTCATGTCTTGTCCAAATTTTTTGCCGTATTTATCATGAAGAGCTTCGATGCTTTTTTCTAGTGCTTTATCTATTTCAGATAATTCATTCTCGCATTTTCTTATTATTTTAGAACTTTCTTCTTGTAGAATGGCAATAAGAGATAATGCTTCTTGTATTTGTTTTTCTTCTGCTTCTTTTTCTTCTTTGTTTTCTGTTTTTTTTTCTTCTACTCCATCCTCTAATGATTTAATAGAATTAATCAATCCCTCAATTTCTTTAATATTATTATCTGCTTCTTCAGCTGTCTTTTTTTCTATTTCATTTTTTTTATTATTTTCTTCAATTATTATTTTCTTAAGCTCTGCTTCATAATCTTGGAATACGGAGCGGGGTATGCCATTTAACCACCAAACTCGTTCATTTTGCGTTTCTCTATGTGAAACCATATTTACCGAAGTGACATCTATTTCAGATGTCAGGTTATTAAATGCATTAATGGTAATTTGCCTATATTTTTCATTTTTATATAATTCTTGCGCGAACGTCAAAACATAACTCTTATTGTTATCAATGGTACCTATTTGACAACCTGCTAAGTCTATAGAAAAACTTATATTTGTTGGCAACTTAAATTCCATTAATTTTTCTACAAATTTTTCTGGAGTAAGAATAGTTCTATTTTTTCCTGAATCAATTGAAAAACCAAAATCTGTTGTTTCGCCATGCCCGTAAAAAGTAATTCTCTCGCCTGCTTTCAAATTTTTAAAACAACCTTCTTCAAAAAGAGCTACATCTTCCTGATACAAAGCTCCTAAATACTGGGCATCTCTTACCGCATGTATATCATTTGGAGAAAGACAAATAATCATATTATGACCTACTATTTAGTTTAATTATTCCCATACATAATCAACACCCGAGAGTGTTCGATTTGAGTCATTTAACCACTTTAAAATATCTTCTCCTTGCCAGATTATTGTTTTTTTATCTGATGAAACACCATGCACACGCCATGATTCCATTTCTGTTAATGGAACTTCTATGTGAATTTTCTCAAAATTAAGTTGGAAAGGCGCATGCACTAAAATTTTTCTTTTGTAAATCGCCGACAAATCACTCGCCAGATAATTGATAAATGATACTGTCTTACTAACTGAGTGAATATCAGAAACAATAAAATATACATCGGTTAATTTTTTGGGTATTCCTATTCTGAGAAGCTCATGTGTGAATAATTTCGATGACTGACGCAGTTGCAAAATATTTTCTTTTTCTAAATCAATAATAATGAGTTTTTTATCTTGGGCAGATACATTGACATCATACGAAAAATCGAATGGATAAACATACACTCGGTCCAAAAGCTCGTATTTTTTGATAATAAGATTTGCATACTGTTTATTGGTAAAGCTATCTTGCATGATAATAATCATTTTAATTTCTCCTTACTAATTAATGGCTCGGAGACATACATTAATCGCATCATTAACTTCGCGATTATTGATAAATATCAGATATATTATAACTATAGTTTCATTTTTCATATTTTGGTAAATACCAATATCGAAATTTTATCTTGAAGTCTAATCAACGAGTTAAATAAGATAACATTACATTTTTTAGAATTTCCATCTCCCCTGAACCCACCAAAAATAGAAAATTTCAATCAACAACATAGAAATATTCAATTTCCACTTAAGCCGCTTTAGTATAAGATTATTTTATAAACTATTCCTTTTAAGGAGCACACAATGGAACACCAAACTCAAGCCATTACCAAAAATCCAACCTCGCAAAAAATTGCTGATGAATTAACGCATTTTTTGGCTGATACGTATATGTTGTATCTTAAAACGCAGAATTTTCATTGGAATGTCACGGGTCCCAATTTTTATTCGTATCACATTATGTTTGAAGGGCAATATAAAGAATTAGCAGATGCAATTGATACAATTGCAGAACGTATTCGAGCGTTGGGCAGCCATACACCCGCTTCTTTTTCTGAGTTTGTTAAACTCTCTTCTATGAAAGAAGAAGTGCATACGGTCGCTGCGGAAGATATGGTAAAGATACTATTAAAAGATCATGAAACCATCATACAGCATGCTTATATTATTTTTACCAAAGCTGAAAAAGCACAAGATCAAGGAACCATGGATTTACTTATCGAACGTATACGCGATCAAGAAAAAACGGCTTGGATGTTGCGTAGTAGTTTAAAATAACACCAAACGAAATTTCTGATGGGCATAAATTTCACGCAATTGTTCCCGGATGGTTTTTTGGCTTTTATAAAGTAATAGGATGGAACAATTCGCGGGATTGACATCAGAATGTGCTGGAAATAAGTCTTAGAATTTTATTTTTTAAAATTCAGCAACTCGGCAATAAACGCTGGAGAGATCCCGGACAATTGCTTCGCAATTTCCGGGATAATTTTTTCGGGATTTCGCCACGCGAAATCCCGAAAAAATTAATTCGGATTTTCCAAACTCAACACACCCGCATTATAATCATACGCAAATAACTCTGCATATCGTCCCCATTCAATCACGATTTGCAATACACGATCGGCTTCTTTATCCGTTAAATAATCTTCTAGCAAGGATAAAAAACTTTCTTCTAATGCACGATGACGAGGATGGCGATTTAGTTGATCATAAATATAACGCGCGAGTGGAACATATTTTTTGATATGTAGAGAAAATATCTTTTTTCGCTCTAAAATATCTGCCTCTACAAACGCTTTTCCTGCTTCCGTAATCGTAATATCACCTTTAGATACTTTTGCAAAACGCAAAATTTCTAATAATTCCGTCAATGGAAATAATTCATCAATATCCAACATCAATGTGTCTGCCACTTCAGGTAAATCCATTTTTCCATTATTTTCGGGTGCATTTAGCGTTTCTAATAAACCGGTAATTTCAGCTACGCTCGCATCCGGTAAGCGATAACCAATATCGATGGGTTGATGTTCTTGTTCCCCAATGGCTTGTGGCAAAGTTGTCATTAACGTATAAACGCGATCCACTTGATTTCGGAAACGCGGATCTAAATCACTGCGTGGATGCATTAAAGACACTTTTAATTCTCCACGAATCGAACCCGGATTACTGTTAAACACGATGATACGATCTGCCAATAACGCTGCTTCTTCAATATTATGTGTGACAAACAAAATACCGTGAATTCCCGTTTTTTTATTTTGCCATAAATCTAATAAGTCACTTTTTAAGTTATCTGCTGTTAATACATCCAATGCAGAAAAAGGTTCGTCCATTAACAAAATATCGGGATTCACAACTAATGCACGCGCAAATCCAACACGTTGACGCATGCCGCCCGATAATTCTTTTGGAAACGCTGATTCAAAACCATCTAGCCCAATGGTATCAATGGCTTTTAATGCGCGCTCACGTCGTTCTTCTCGATCTACTCCCAGTGCCTCTAAACCTAATTCTACATTTTGTAATACTGTCAGCCAGGGTAATAATGCAAAATTTTGGAATACCATTGAAACACCACGCACAGGACCATAGACAGGCTTTCCTCGATAATAAACCGCACCTTCTGTTGGCATGGATAATCCTGCAATCGTGCGTAGGAGTGTAGACTTTCCTGAGCCAGACTTTCCTAAAATAGCAACGATCTCGCCTTCATTCATACGAAAATTAATATCTTCCAATACTAATAATTCTTGTCGATCACTGCCTTTTTTAAAGGATTTTCGTACATTCACCACTTCAATAATGGCGGGTGTTTCATTCACTGTTTTAGTTATTTCTTGCATAAGAATAAACTCTTAATCTAACTGATAACGTGTCGTCGCTAATACATACAAAGGACGCCACACAAAACGGCTTAATACTAATACTAGACAACACATCATACCAATACCTAGCGCAACATAGAAAAAATGACCTGATTCAGTATGTTCCGTGATGTATGCGCCTAATCCTGTGGCAACCAGCTTCGTATTTCCCCAACTCACCACTTCTGCAACAATACTCGCATTCCATGCTCCACCGACTGCCGTAATTGCACCTGTAATATAATACGGAAAAATTCCTGGCAAAATCAAACGACGCCAGCGCAACCAATAGCTTACTCCTAAATTATCCGCAACTTGTAATAAATCTTTAGGAATAAGAGAGGCGCCCGCAATCACATTGAATAACACATACCACTGAGAACCTAAAATCATAAGTGGTGTCACCCAAATTTCTTTGTTGAGATGATACTTCACAATCATGATCACAACGAGAGGATAGAGCAAATTAGCAGGAAATGCCGCTAAAAATTGGGCGATAGGCTGTATCACTCGAGCAACAGAGGGTCGCAATCCAATCCATACGCCTATAGGCACCCATATCAGAGAGCAAATAATAATACAAACAAACACACGTAACGCAGTAATCAGTCCCAAACCAAAAACATGTGCTAACAAGCTGAGAGGAATATGATGAAAAATAAACAATCCTAAATAAATCATTGCGCTAAGCACCGCAATAATTAATACGATATTCCATACCCAAGTCATGACAGGTTCATAACGATGCGATTTGCGTATAGGAGGACGTGAGCTTAGTTTAGTTCGTAAAAATGAAATATTTACAAATGAATTAAATAAATATGTTATTTGCAGTCCTAAATAACGCAAAAATCGAGTGCGATGTAAGAGATTAATCACCCAAGAATGAACTTCTTCATCTTGAGCAACTTGTTCTGCTTTAAATTTTTCAGACCACGCAACCAATGGACGAAATAAGAGTTGATCGTAAATTAAAATCACAATAAACATGGTTAAAATAGCATAAGAAATGGCTTTCACATCAGCAGCGCGAATAGCGAGCGAGACATACGATCCAATCCCGGGTAATAAAATTTCTTGATTGTTCACGGAAATCGCTTCTGACACGACGACGAAAAACCAACCGGCTGACATAGACATCATCGTATTCCACAACAATCCGGGTAATGAAAAAGGCACTTCAATCCGCCAAAAACGTTGCCATGCCGATAAGTGAAACATATCCGCAGCTTCTTCTAATTCTGCCGGAACGGATTTGACGGTTTGATAAAAACCCAAAGCCATATTCCATGCTTGTGAGGTGAAAATTACAAAAATAGCCGCACACTCCGGCCCCAACATACTGTGAGGAAATAAAGCAATAAAACCCACGACCGTAATGGATAAGAAACCTAATATAGGCACCGACTGCAAAACATCAATGATAGGAATGATAATGCGTTCGGCACGCCGACTTTTTGCAGCCCATGTCGCAAAAGTAAATGTAAATAGCAGAGAAAAAACCAATGCGATCAACATACGCGATACGGTACGCAACGCATATCCGGGTAAATTATGAGGATTCAGCGTGATTGCAGAAACTTGCCCTAACTGATAGGGTGCTGTCATTTGTTTGGCATTCCACGCCAATAACATAATCACACTTAAGACTAAAAACAGCGCGACGATATCCCAATAGTTAGGATAGGGTTTCCCTTTATATGCTGTCATGAAAGTGCTGCGTAAGAAGTTCATGGCGTCAACCCTGTTATTTTCTAATGCTGCACAAAATACACTTTTTAACCTGAAAGATACAGAAAAACTATATCAACAATGATCGCCCGCCATCGACTGACAACACTTGTCCTGTCATATAATCTGAACTTATTAAAAAAAAGACTGTTTTAGCAATTTCAATAGAAGAGCCTGATCGCTGTAACACCGTACGCTGAATCAGTTTTTCTTTGAGCAAATCCGATAATTCATTTTCACCTTCTGGCCACAAGATAGGACCTGGAGAAATCGCATTCACACGCACATCGGGTCCTAATTCTTTAGCGAGTGCTTTTGTGAGCATAATAAGACCCGCTTTAGAAATACAATAAACAGAATAATCTCTCATAGGACGTTCGCCATGAATATCCGTGATATTTATAATACAGCCTTGCTGTTTTGCTAAATAAGGTGCTGCTGCTTGAGATAAAAAAAACGGTGCTTTCGTATTACTTGTTATCAAATCATCCCATTGAGGCTCTGTCACCTGCCCCATCACGGATCGATAAAAACGAGAAGCATTATTAACTAAGACATCTAAGCGTCCCCACGCATTCATCACCTGATTCATCACTGCATCAAAATCGCTAGTCACGCATAAATCAGCCTGTAAAATCACAGCAGAATTTAAACGTTTTTGATTCAGCTTCTCACATAGCGCTTTTGCTTCTTTTTCAGACGTATGATAATGAATAATGATATTCAATCCTTGAAGATGTAAATATTCTGCGATTTCTGCGCCTATACGTTTTGCAGCACCCGTAATGAGCGCAACAGGGGTTATTTGATTTTTTTGCATATTTTCTCGATAATCGTCTCACTTAACTTAGACATTATTATAAATGAATACCACTAGCAACGCACTGATCGCACACATTCGTCGTGAAATAGAACAAGCGGAGGGTTATATTAGCTTCGCGCGTTTTATGGAATTAGCATTATATGCTCCTGGTCTAGGTTACTATAGCGCAGGTGCCCATAAATTTGGTAAAAATGGCGACTTTGTTACCGCACCTGAAATATCACCTTTATTTGCAAAATGTCTCGCAAAACAATGTCAGCAAATATTAATGGCCTTGGGCAAAGGCGATTTTTTAGAGCTCGGCGCAGGCTCAGGTCGATTTGCAAAAGATATTTTGCTTGAGTTAGAACAATTAAAAAAATTGCCCGAGCATTATTTTATTTTAGAAGTTAGCGCTGATTTACGTGAGCGTCAACAACAGTTATTACAAACAGAATGTCCGCATTTATTTTCTCGCGTGCAATGGCTAGACTCATTCCCTCAAAAAATGTCGGGTATTATTTTTGCCAATGAAGTTTTGGATGCCATGCCAGTCCATTGTTTTCGTATCGATGAAAAAGGAATAAAAGAACGTTGCGTTGCATGGAATAATGATACATTTATGTGGCATATTGCAGATCCCACGACTCCCGAATTAACACAACGCATCCAGATAATTCAACAAGAATGTGCTTTAAACATAGGTTATGAATCCGAAATTAATCTTATGCTGCCCGCTTGGATTAACACACTCGCTGACTCATTAACTCGTGGCGCTATTTTATTTTTCGATTATGGTTATGGACGTCGCGAGTATTATCATCCCGATCGATCGATGGGAACGCTCATGTGTCATCATCAACATCAACGACACGCTAATCCTTTTGCTTTTGTGGGACTGCAAGATATCACAGCTCATGTGGATTTTACGCAAGTCGCTGAAAACGCCGTAGATGCGCATCTTTCGTTAGCAGGATATACCACTCAAGCGTCTTTTCTTTTAGGATGCGGGTTGATGGAGCTAGCCAGCCAATCCTCTCTTTCTGAAAAAGATCTATACTTGCAAAATCAAGCGATCAAAACACTGACGCTTCCCTCTCAAATGGGAGAATTAGTAAAAGTGATGGCACTTAACAAAGACCTGGAGTCCAATTGGATTGGTTTTTCTTTGTACAGAAGAGAGCGGGATTTGTAGCTTTAAGCTTTTTTTGGTCAAAATATAGCTTTTCATGGTATAATTTCGCTCCATTTTATCCAGCTTAGAGATACCATCATGCAACGATTACTCGATCCAACAACACATTTGGCATGCCTAGAAGAATTAAAAACAACTCTAGAACCCACACTTGATTTAAGTGGTATTTCATTCGCTAGAAAAAAAAATAAATTGAAATCTATTCTAGAAGCCGTCAGCGTCAATCCCAATATAACAACGTGGAAATTCAATCAATGCCATTTCGATGATTATCTGTTTAAAAGCTTCGAAATTAATTTACTTCATACTGTCGCTGATGCATTACCGAACGCAAAATATCTTCGATCAATTGAAGCAAAAAAAATCTTTAGCCATGAAAATAATGTCTCTCCTCTGATTAAAGCATTACAAAATAATAAAACCGTTTCTGAAGTTTATTTATCTCATCTCAGCTCTGACTCATTTGAAGCGGTCATTAAGTTATTGCCTATAAACAATACCTTAACAACACTTTCAATTGGATATATTGATTTATACAGAGAATCTGCCAAAGATTTTAGTAAAGCACTAGAAAAAAACAAATCCCTAAAAAAGCTATTTTTACCTTTTCTAGGTGTTAGCACATATGAAGCATCGTTAGAATCTGAAGGCTACGCCTATGATCTTAAAAAAAGCTTGCGGTTCATTTCTACCGGAATTTCAAATTGTCTCTCACTCCAAACAGTCGATTTAAGTCAACTTTCATTTTTCAATCACACAAGAGATAATGATTTTTCTGATGACGATGATATGAGCATTTCCTATTTTGAAAACGATATGGGAAAAGCACTCAATCAACTGTTCCCAGATGAAAAAAAATCAGATCAACATCTTCGTCATCTCACTCTTTCAAGCGACTCAGAAAAAGTTTTTATTCAAGATATAATAAAAAAAATTCAAGATGCGTGGGATATACGATTAAAACAGAATCAAAAACAGGACCAAGAAATGGCTTTTCAGATGGGACGTCATCCCAGACTAGGAGAAACATCACAAGCACATCATGTTTTTTTTCGTGGAAAAATGGCCAATCCTAGAAATTTGTTTCCTCTAGTCAGTGAATTTTTGGGTGCAGAAGGATATTCTTCAAAAGAAGATGACGTTGAAGAAGAAAAAAACAGAGAAAACAGAATGGCTTCTTATCGCCAATTTACTCATGTATTCCAAACGCCTCAATCCCACCAAGACCTTGTTAAGGCCTACGATAATATCCAACATCAAAAATCTTATTTTAATACATTAACCGCCATTCATTTTTGGTTAGATACTGCAGCGAATTTTTTGGCAAATCAACTGATTAAAACCGATGGAAAAGATAATGTTTCACGTAAACTCATTGAAAAAATAGTATTGCATAGAAAAGCGCTTTGTAGCATTTTTCAATCGATGTTGAATAAAAATAACAATGAAGAAGAAGCTAAATACATGCTTCAAGTAATCATCATAGGAATGGATCGAACGATGATGAATCGTGAACTGAAAAACAACGCTTCCCCCAATCCCGTGCAAACTCAATTATCGTCTCTCATCAATTTATACCAAGAAAAATTCTTCTTTGATGAAGAAAAAAAATCTTCATTAACCGAAACAAAAAAAGGATTGAAATAAAAACGACTCACATTATTGTACAACTACAACAACATTCATCTTCTGCCACATCAGATGATTTTGTCTGAGTAAGTATACGCGTCACAGGAGATCGCATTATATTCGATGTCGATTTCTCTTTTGTATTGCTTAATTGATTCATCCAGTGAGTATAAAGAGGATATTGAATATCTTTTTTTTCTTCTTTTTTGGTTTTGTTAGAACGAGCTAATAGAGGTTCTGAGTGACTGATGTGGACGGTTTTATTGACTTCGTGTTTTTTTAATTTAATGTTTATTGACTGCGTATCTGCTTTGGGGCTAGGAGTATTTTCAAAACTCAAGAGTGGACTGTTATCATCATTTTCCATAAAATCATCCTTGGTTTATTGGAATAGATTAAACAGTACCACCCAAACATCCAACTCTCAAGCTTAAGGTCTCATATTAGGTCTATTCTCTGGTTCAGGATCGGGCTTCAACCGGCGATCAATTTCTTGAACCAACCATTCAGATAAGGTCATCGCTAATACGGTTCTAAGACCTGTGCCAAGTAATTTGGGAGCAATTCCTGCTAAAAAAGCACGGGGGCCTTCTGTTTTCGCTATTTTAAAAAGTCGACTGATCATAGGCATTTTAACAGTCGGTTCCATTTGCGCACGCACTTTAGCAAAGTCGGGCAGATGGGATGCAGTGACCATCGTAAATGCGCTAATACTCGAAGAAAATAAACTTTGGCAAAACGTCGGTTTATTATGATCTGTCACACCTAACATATGATAGGTCCAATATTTTGTTAAAAAAAGCGTGCCAGCTCCTAAAAAATTACGATATCCCGTTTCTTTCCAACCTGAATATTGTTTTCTGAGACCTTCATTCCACATTTGTTTAGCCGCATCCCCTAATGTCATCCCTTGCGCTTGACAGAGCAACTTCATTCTATCAATGGGATTAAGAGAGACGCCTAAGAGTCCCATGCAGCCCCCGCTCAACAAAGAAGCGACAAGCTTAGCATGTTCTTTACCCATACCACTTGCTAATCCTCCATAAAGCCCTGTTTGCATCATCCATTCCATTAGTGGTTTTTGTAGCCCGTAATTCATGCCTCCAACAGCTGTTTTGTGAATAGCAAAAGGCGGAAAACCTCTATAACAACATCGAATGGCTTGATAAGGCGTTAACGATGAATATCCTTTCCCCATCGTCGTTTGCAATATTCGCGTAATAAGCGATGAGGATCGTTCGGGGTTGAGCATGCGCTTATTTTTATAAACATCAAAAGGATATCCTATACCTGCTTCAAAAAATCCAGATGCGAGCGCGCCTAATGCTCTTGCTTTATAGTGAATATCGGAATGTGATTTTTGTTCAATAACGGGTTCTCTAGTTTGCACAATCTAACTCCTTGTATATTATAGCAGAATGCTGTATTTCGTTTCTCAGTACGTCGACGATTAAACACTGCGAAAAATACGCTGTCAACGTTTACGCGAATTCTGGATAATTGTCATGCCAGCGAAAGTTGGCACCCAGAGAGCGAAGTCAGAGGCCCCTCTACCAGAAAAGCCTGGGTGCCAGCTTTCGCTGGCATGACAATTATCCGCGTTTCTATATTTTTCAGTAGGAATTCAGCAGGAATTCCTGAAAAAAGCTTCAATTTATTGTATAATCCCTGCTTTTGTTTGTGGGTATACAGAGGGGTTTTCCGTGACGCGCTTGGCTATTGTTGAATTACATAAAGAAGAACTGAAGTTCTCGGCAGGACATTTTATGTTATTTTCTACGTCGCAACGAGAAAGCATGCATGGTCATGACTATCAAATTCATGTTGCCTTCCGCACGCTAATTAAAAACAATGGAATGGCTTTCGATTGTCGCATTTACAAACAAAAGCTAATCGCATTGTGCCAAATATTAGATTATCACTTTATTTTACCTAGCCAATCGGATTATCTGCGCTTAGAAGAAATAAATGATATGTGGATAGCTCATCTGGGTAATGAAAAAATTCCATTTCTCAAAAAAGATGTGGTCGTCTTACCTATCTGCAATGTCACACTTGAAGAGTTATCTCACTGGTTTTTGGAACAACTCACCCAAAATCAAGCTGAAATAAAAGAACATAACATTCAAGGCATCACCATTAAAGTGTTTAATGGACGCGGAGAATCAGGCGCAACAAGCTGGGGACAGATTTAGACGTTTTCTGTCACTGCCCCATATCCCACCGCTTCTACGTTTTTTTCAGCAGAGCCACTGAGTTGATCCACCACTAATGCTGTAGTAATCACTGCGTTGACATTGGTTGCTGTTCTACCCATGTCAATAATAGGATCAATACCTTGGACCAAAGCAACAACCGCATAAGGTAAATTCAAGCTAGTTAAGGTGACAGTCGCTGCGACATAGGCTGTTCCCGGAATACCTGAAATACCCAGTGAAGCAATTGCATTGACAAACATCACCATGCAAATTAAATGCGGCGTGAGCGGTTGATGTAAAATAGCTAATGCCATGACAACTAACATTGCAGGAAAAATTCCAGCACACGCATTCATTCCAATGGTTGCGCCCATACTCGGAACAAACGTTGCGGCAACTTGACTCGTTTTAAATTGATTACGCAAGGTTTCTTCTGTAACAGGCAATGTCCCAAAACTTGAACGTGTTGTAAATGCAACAAACAACGGTGTATAAGCTTTTTTAAAATATTGCCATGGACTATGACCAAATAAAACAAGAATCAGACTATGCATAGCAATCACAAACACCATGGCGGTATACATCGCTGCGATAAAAATCAGCATCCCCATCAGTAATGTTGTACCTTGTTCGAATAATAGCAACGATATTAATGATAAAATACCATACGGTGTTAAATCTAATACCAGCGCCGCTAATTTTTTCACAATCGCAAATAAAGACGCCATCCATTTTTTAAATACATCTAACTTTTCATGATCTGCCGCATCCAGCATGCGTGCGGCTACACCTAAAAAAACCGCAAACAATACAATAGCAATCGTGTTTTGTTCTGACATAGCAGCGACGGGATTACTAGGCAACATTCCTAATAATGTATCAGTGAGCCCTGTATAAACATGTTTGGGTGCTACTGTAGAAATGGGCAAGCTCATCCCTTGACCCACCGCAAATAATTTTCCAACCATTATTCCAATGAAGGAAGACAGAGCGGTTGTACCAAGTAACATTCCGCAAGTTAAAAAGCTCATTTTTTTTATCACATTTTTATTTTCAGCACCAAGATTTAATATGGCATGAATGATGGAAGTGAGAATCAGAGGAATAACTAACATATTCAACAAAGCTAAGTATCCATCGCCCAGAAAATGAAGCGTATTCTTTATGCCTTCTAAAAGTGTGTTGGCAGGAGAGCATTTCAGCAACAAACCATATATGACGCCAAAAGCTAAACTGAATAAAATACGAAATCCTAATTGTATTTTTTTCTGTTTTAAGCCGAGCAACACGCCTAAGAATACAATCAACAGACTTAAGTCGAATAATGTAATTATCATAAAAAGCTTCCCGTGGAAAATCATGTGTGCAGCAAGAAAATGACTTGGAATTATACCTCATTTTTAGCAAAACGTCCCTCAAGAGAACGCGGTTTTGCTATAGATAAAATCTATCGACTTTATATAAATAATTAATTTTATTAATACAAACTATTTTCTCATGATAGCTCTTCACCCATATCACTGTAACGGAGACTATCATGAATACAAGACTAGCAGAGCTACACGCCGATTTACAAACACGCTACCGAGAATATTTTGAATCTAAGTTAGCAATCACTTTGCTTCAGAAACCCGAATTATTTCTATCTGTTCATGCTGTCTCAAAAATCATGGTTTTTTTATTGGAAGAACACAAAGAACAAGCGCTCTTGCAAATTTCAAATAACAAAAAAATTGCCGAAGATCTTTATCATGTTCGTTATTTTGGACGTCTAAGCAGAAATGAATTACCTACATCTCGAGTCATACTAAATGATATGCTTGAAATTTTAAATGATGCATCTTCTGAATTAAAGAAAACGATGCAAATACACTCGATTTTTACTTATAGAATCTATCCTCGATTGAAAAACATATCTGAAGAAAAACACATACAGAGCAATCGCTGTCGATTGGAAATCAATACAAAAACCTCATTATCTAAACAACTTGGGATTGCTCGGAACAACGTATTTAATAAAATGATAAGCATAATAGACAAAAATGAAATCCAACATGCGCGCGCCATTGATAGATTTAAACCGGATATTCACTCTACTTTTTTCAAATCTATTTCAGAAAAAAACATTCCTTTCATTGCAGGTCCATCGGGTCATACAGCTTCACTCATGAAAGGAGCCGTATCGTATGGATTGAACACTGTTGAAATGCTTAAACAATATGCGCTAGCTTGTTTTGCCTTTCTCGCAGGCGGGGGAAATCATAGTTTTCACGAGGTCATGATAGCAGCGAATCAAGTGGGTGTTCCATTTGAAATAAATAATTATGAAGAAAGCTTACCTTCGTCTTTTCGAGATTCATCTATTTATAAAAAACTCTGCGAAGAATTTCCTCAATTTTTAGATTCGATTAACAGAAGCGAACGAGTGAAATTAATCGGGAAAAATACTTTTCTTTTTAATAATCTTGCAGAGATTGTGGTTGATTATGAATTGGGCCCTAACGGCAAGCCAGTAAATAACAATAAAAAATAAAAATGCTTCTGCAGGGCGGGCAAAGAAGCGTTTTCAGCGACGTGCCCACCATGCAAAGCTGCTACGAAATATTGAGAAGGTAGTAATGAAGAAATAAGTTTTAGAATTTTATTTTGTAAAACCATCATTGCGAGTCGCCCAAAGGGCGACGCGGCAATCCAGAGGGGCGCGTTGAAAACTGGATTGCCGCGCCTGCTACGCAGGCTCGCAATGACGGTTGCTGGATTTTACAAAATAAAATTCTGAAACTTATTTCTAGCACATTCCAATATCATCCCGCAAAATTGCTCCGTTACTTTATCGAATCCAAAAAACTAACAAGGGAGCAATTGCGTGGAATGGTAAGCGAGCAACAATTAGCTTTCATGCTAAGACTTAATGCTCCCTTAATCTTTCATTGATATTCTTAATGTGTTAATAAACGAGGAAAGTCGGCATGCACTCCCATCAAAATGAAACAATATTAGATCATGCAAAAACATTGCTCAGCTTATCTCTAGAAGTTCCAAAACCGCTAAAAAAACAAAAAAAAATTCAGCCGACGCCCGAAATTAAACAAGAAAAAAATACGGGAACTGATGTCCCAAAAGACATATTGGCCGCATTACCAAAAGGTGAAATCACTCTGCTTAATGAAAAAGGTGAAGTATGCAACCGCTATAAAAAAAATCTTCAAATTGTAATTAAACGAACTGATTTTGTTTCAAATGAAGCTATCGCTTTTGATTTAGATGGGACATTGATCGCAAATAATTTGAGCTTACAATTGAAAAAAGTCATTATCCCTCATGAAGAAGAATTAATAGACACGCTTATTCACGCACATGAACAAGGCATAGCAATTAACTTAATCACATTAAGAAAACCTCATAAAGAAAGAAATAGCATTGGCTCTCCCACCTTAGCGACTTATGTTATAGAAGAAATAGAAAAAAAAGTGGCGGAAAAAATAAAACAAAAAAATATTAATATAGCACCGTTTAAATTTCAAACCATCATTTATACAAACAAAATTTATAAAACAGTCTCACTTTGTTATCTGAAAGAAAAATACAATGCAAATATTTGCCTGGTGGACGATAACAAGATTAATAATATTTTTAACGCCAGAGTAAATAATTTCGAAGCATTTCATGTAGTATCTTCAGAGCACGTCGATTCTCCAAAAAAATTAAAAAATCCCGCTTTGGGAGGACATCTTAAAAAACTGAATGAATATATTAACTCACGAAAATTGAAAAAAGAGATTTTTACCGATTTTTTCGTTTTAATACATTATTTAAAAAACAAAAATCAATATTCGGAAATTAAGGATTCATCTCCTTTTACATCTCAAAAAAAACAAGCGATTATTAATGAAGTTTTTGAAAACATGCAAGAACTAAATGAATGGTACAAAAAAACCTCCTTGTCCGTCCCACAAGAAGATCAAGAATTATTAACAAATAGCGTAAGCAAACAAATTGTTTATTACCAAAGCAGCATTTCCGCAATCACATCATCAAACGAAGAAAAAGATTTATATTTTTCTTTACAAAATTATTATTATGATATAGATAAAAAAATAAACGCGCTAAAAATAGGGAGCACGGAAGAAAAAAAATCTGACATTCCCCACGCTCTCAATGCTCACCAACGCCAGGTTCTCGAAAAACTGTGTCACCATATTCAGAATTTTTTTGTTAACTTGTTATGTATGGTTATTCCAAAAGAAGCATTTGCTTTATTAAAAAAGGAACTTGAATCACTCCAGCATCAAGAAAACACAAACATTTTAGAAGAAAAATCTGTTTACCAAGCACCATCGTTAACATTATTCTCTGAAAATATTCACTCTACTTCCTCAAGCTCGCCATCCAGAAAGAGGAAGCAGATGGCCTCGGAAATTTCTTCGGAAAACCAAACAAACCAAATTAAAGCTGAGCCTATTACTCAGCATTTATAATGGTTTTTTGATATATGAGCATCTATACAGAAAAAATATATTTACATCTTTTTTCGTGCATAATAGGTTTCAACTTCACATTCAGGCAGCACCGTTGTTTTTTTCCTGCAAGAAAATAGGCCGTGCGAACCTGGCTTGTTTTTTATTTTTCTGTTTGCAAGAAATTGTTCCGCCAATTTTTTTCCCTGATTATGAGGTGTCGTTGTAGAAAAACCTTTGAATTCTTCTTGCTGTTTATGCGTGTAACAATGCCAATCTTTTTTTGGATTAACCGCTATTTTCCATAACTCCTTTACACTTGCGATGTATTGACGGTCAACTTTCCCCACCCCATCTATTTGCTTGAAATTACTTGGCATCGCTGTTCCATCATAAAAGTGTAAATTCAGCGAAACGTTTTTGGGCAAAAATGAGGGATAATCCATGAAAAAACTCTCAAGACCCTTCAAAATTTCCATTTGATCATCATAAAAATGGAAATGAATTTTTTTACTATTAGGGTATTGAGAAGCAATTCGATGCACCTGAGCATAAATTAATAATAATTTATCTTTATCAAACGGACATTCTAGGCCAGATAGAAAATAATCAAAATTGGTCCCCTCCACAACATTATTAAATATATCGCTTAATAATAATTTATTAATAACATAATCTTTTGTAATGCTTTCTGCAAACTGGGGTAACGCAGTAAAAATAGAGGCCGTTTGATGTTCATCGCTGTTGGTTTGATCAATTCCTTGCGACTGCCTATTTGAACCTACGGAAAAAATAGGTTTAGAGCGATGATTTTGTAAAATCTTAGCAATATGTTTTCTCAATTTTTCAGACGTTGGAATCATATTTTCTTGCTGTGCTTTACTACGCAATTCTTTAGGCCACGTATAATAACCATATCCTTTATCTATACGCGCTTTATGATTAGCAAACATATAAGCTTCGGAAAACAAACAATTGTCTGCATCAATTGAGAATACACATCGCTCTTCCGTCTCATTATCAATAGCAAATGATGAAACAGGATCTTCCATGGTATAGTATCGATATAAATTTTTAGTCGAATAATATAGATGCGTGTAAGAATTGCTGAGCTGTTGTTTGGAATATTGATAGATTCGTTGAGTAAGCGAACCCTCCCCCTCTCTCAGCGCATCTTCTAGCGCATACGACAATCCTCTTATTTTGAAGCAAACACTACTATATAGTTGCTTAGGATAATGGCACCATATTTGCGCTTGAGTACGCGGGCGAATCGCAGGAGATGTTAATTCTATTGGCATGTTATTTTTCCTGATTTTTAAGTTTCTTTGTTTTCCCTGACCTCACCATACACAATAACCCTTTATTTAGTCAATTTATTTTCATTGACAGGTTTTTTGCCCATCGTTATGAATAATAGCTTCAACTCAATTTCTCATGCTATATTTAGTTTCTTACCGGATAATTCTGCCCACAAAGGAATACCTACCTTCAAAGGAGAAAACTCATGGAATATAAATGCGATAAATGCGGCATGGGCGTAAAAGGTTTAACTTGCAGCAAATGCAACACAGCATTGGTAAAAGATACTATTACTACCCCTGACGGCAAAAAGGTGCAAGTTGCGAAATGCCCAAATGGCTGTGGAATGATTAAATCACCCACCTGCTGCGCACAAGATATGGTATGTTCTACATAAAAACTATTTCTTTTTAAGCATTTTTATCATCAAGGTTCCGCTAAATGAAAATCGAGCATACTTAGCTCTTGTTTATCTATCTATAAGTAGATAGAATTGCCGGCATGAACAAAAGCCAAGTGTATTTTTTAACCGAAACACGGCAATGAAAAACAAACAAAAACAGGAGAACACACATGTGCAATATGTTTAATAAATCCCATCGAAATAAATTTGATGAAAAAAAATCAATTGAACTTATTGAAGCTGCCATGGATGGAAAAACTGAGCTCATCGATACTCTCGTTAAAGAAGGCGCTAATATTAATTATGTTGATGAATACGGTGATACAGCCTTAAGCCAAGCTGCATTTAAAGGACACGTTGAAACCGTTAAAAAACTCCTAACTTATTTAACTGCACGATATTCTAAAAATCTAGCACTCCTTCTTGCTTCACAAGCAGGTCATGCAGAAATCATTGATGTTCTGATAGAAAAAAATGCCGAGGTCAATGTTTACATAGAAAATTATAACACCCCTCTATTCCAGGTCATCAGTCAAAATAAAATGGATGCATTTAAAAAATTGCTCGCCGCTCCCCATATTAATTTAGCTCACGAAGATGAAGAAGGCGTGATTCCTTTATTACTCGCCGCTTATCATGGTCGCTTAGATATGATAAAATTATTAATAGAAAAAGGCGCCAACCCTCATATCAAAAATTCAGAAGGAAAAACAGCGCTTGATATGGCTACACTGAACAAAAAACAAGAAGTGATTCAATATTTGAATGAACTGAACCTTTTAACTGCTGTTTATACTGCATCCTCGATTTGACAAAAACTCTGTACTCCACAAATAAGGATATATGGATGGAAACTCGAGAGATTAAAAAAGAAGTTAAATTTCTAGCGACGGATTATGATGGCTGTGCTGTCACATTGCATGGAACACGATCGGATTTATTATCAACTTCATTGATTCAGCATGCCCTCAATGGCGGTTACACTGGATTTTATGGGTGCACACATCGTTGTTATGGCACAGCTTGGCTTGTAAAAAAACTTTCTTCTTTTAAAGCAATATATTCAAATTATAAAAAAGAAGTGATAGAAAACAATATTACCACATACAAAGTCACAACAAATTTTGCAAAAATAGCATCATTGCCCTGCATGGCTGTTTCAATGTTAGATGATTCGCTAAGCGCTTGCGGATTTACTTATGAAAATATGATAAAACCATATGAAACAATGGGAAAATCAGCAAAAAGACCCTATATTTCAGCGTGCAAAATACCAACCTATTACGGAAGCAAAAATAATCAGCTCATTCAAATTGCCAAACATGCAGTAGAACATTATCCAACAAGCTCCATCACCATTGATTTTGTGGATGATCATGATTATTTGTGTTACGAAGCAGTCAACGCCATCAAAAATCCTGCCTGGCCTAAACAGGTTCATCTCAATGTTTATCACCATTATGCCAGCAGCGATCATGCTAAAATGACACTTATTTATCAACAAAAAACCGGTTATCTCGCTGAAAAAAAATCTTCCGCTACACTCTGTCAACGCACAGGATTATTTGCAGTTGCGATGCTAAGCACCAGTGTTTTAGTCGGTGTAACAAAGCGTTATTGTTTTAGTTAAGATGGACTGCTACGCTTTGAATGCAAAGCTAATGCTAGCTCCTGTCATGCCAGCATGCTGGCATCCAGCCCCCCCTTTCTTCTCAACTACAAGAAAAAAATCATTCACTATAAGCAACTTAGTTGATTACTTGCTCATCTATGGTATTATTTTTTCCTCAACATATTAATTAAAGAGCACAAATATGCCAGGCGAAGTAGCAAAAGCAGCAAGCAATCCTAAATGTACTGTAGAAGAAATTAAATCAGCTTTCGAGATAGAGCAACATTTAAACAAGGCAGATAGCGCAGGTTATACTGCACTGATGCATGCAGCTAAGCATAATAACACGCCGGTAGTAAGATGGCTGATATGGGGCCAACATTCATCTCATGTCGTAGACGTGAATAAGCGCAATCCTAACGATGGAAAAACAGCGTTTGTTTATGCGATTGAACAACCATTATTTAAGGGTTACTCACCTCTCGTGGATTGCTTCATTGACTCGTCTGCCATATTGGATCCTAAAAAAGATGAAGAAGCACTAAAAACATTACAAAAAAATCCGCTAACGTATGCCGTCTTTGAGATAGTCAGTGCATACAAAAAATATAGACCATTAAAAGTATTTGAAACGACTATACATGATATTATCCAAAAAAATGAATCCTTAACTGAGGAAATACTCAGAATAACTTATTGGTATGTATTTCCGATGGGAGTGGCTCATCTTAAAAATTTCGTGACTACAAAAAATAAAGAAGACCTTGATAAAGCGATAGCCCATTTTATATTTAATCAAAAAGCTAATTTTACAAATTGGCTGTTAGAAGATGCCAAAAATAGATTATGCAAGAATAAGAGAAATTTCAAAAATAATGATTATGACCATATCATAAGTTATATTGCTATTGGTTGTTTTTCAAAAAACGCAACAACAAAAACTAATGCAAAAAAATTGTTAGTCGATTTTAGAAATCATATTATTATTGACCCTCATTGGTACTCAGACAGAGAGCAGATCCGCGATCGCGCATGTGATCTTGTGATGTTAAACCTCCTAGAGTTTCATGCAGATAAATTATCGGATGAAAAACAAGCAGAAATAAAATTCGATCATTCTTTTGTGCAAAACAATAAACTTAAAGCAGGCGAATTAGCAAGAATTGCGAATAAACCCAATTGCACTATTGCTGAATTTAAAGCGGTATTTAACGAAGAAAAACATTTAAATGTGCCAGACGAAGAAACCGGTTGCACGCCTTTAATGAATGCAGTCAAACAAACTAATGCTGATTTAGTAGAACATATGCTTTTTGATGATGACTACCCGCATCATCAAACATCAGTGACTCTGCGTAATGTGCAAGACCAACAAACTGCTTTGAGATACGCAGTTGAAGCAAAAAATATCGACGATAAAACACTGGCTATCTTGTATTACTTGTTAATAAAAGGCGCTGATTTTGATCTGAAGTTGGATACTCGATATTATAATATGTTGCAACAGCATGAAGTTAAGCGAGTAATTTATCAAATTGCAAAAATAGAGAATGAATATGATGCATATACAAAAATCTTAGCTCGCCCTCAAGTCATTAAGAAGTTTGATGACTTTTTTGAGAAGAACGTTACAACATTAGAGAAAGCGTCTAGAGATTTGCTCATTAAAGCAAGCTGGAAAAGTATCCTCCGATTCATGGAAATACACCTTAGGCAATACGTCGAGACAAAAGATGAAAATGAAATGAAGAAACTATATTCATATTCAACCATCTTGAATCAAACCCCAGAATTGACTGATATCATAATGAGAAAAGCAAAAAAAGAGTTAAACACTGTATTATTTCAACGTAGCTACCCTACTGAAGCGCGATGTCGTTTTTTAATTGCCTGTTTTGCGCTAGAGTGTTTCAATCAACCTTCTGATAAACAGCAAACAGCCTTAAATGCATTGCTATCTCTACAACAACATCTATCTGTATCTATTTGGGTATCACGGAATACGTTTCACCATTATTCTATGAAAATGATTCATCAACTTTTTATACTTGCAGAAGGCCCACTCAACGACCAAGAACAAAAGGATAACCTAGATTTTTGTGTTGCTGATAAAATGGAAGAAAAGATTAATACTTACGAAAAATCATATTTTGGCGCCGATAAACAACTATTAAATTTTTATAACGACATTCAAACAATCAAACAGGATATGAATCAAATTAAGGCTGTTTGGAAAAGCATAGTGAGATTGGGTGAAATACATCTTAGAAGATATATAACTACTGATGATCAGTCGGATCTGAGTAGAGCAGAATTTTATTTTACCATACTGAATCAAGTAATAGGTCTTAGGGAATATATTACGCAACAACTAGCTAAAAATATTCAACATTTATCCTTACAATCTTCTTACTATCCCGCAGAAAAAGATTTAAGTTATTTGATTGGACTGTCTGCTGTGTTATGTTTCAATGAGAAAGATAAAGGATTTGATTTGAATTCTTCAGAGGCATTACGACGATATATGATGGGATGTTACTTTCAGATCAAGTACCCTAACGACTTTTATTTTATTTCTAAAAGAATGGTGAGTTATATTTCGACATATATTGAACCCTCCGTAAAAATGCTACAAGAAGAAAAGAAAACAGATAATAAAAAAAATAAAGAAGAAAAAGAAGGGAAAAACATTATTTCATATCCGTTACCCTCTGCTCCTCCTTTGCATGTTCCTCAACAACTTGAAGGTAAAGAAAACCCATCTTTGCAAATAGAACCCGGGCGAAGAGAAGAAAAGCTATATAGTTTATTTTCACGTTCTCCTAAAAATAATTCCGGCTTTCTTCATGCAAAAGATTTTGTTGCTTTGATGCAATATCAACAAGAAGGGGAAAATGACTCTGACAAGGCAAAAAACTATTTAGCTCAACAGCTAGAAAAATTTTCTCACGCTGTTTCTGATGAATTAAAGCACCACAATAATGATAACCTTGCAACACAAATAAAAGAAATACTAAACGAGCAACTCCAAGAGATTATTGTTGGACAAAGAAAAGGTGTTACGCCGCGTTAAAACACACGAGTAGACTTTATGTGTCCATTGAATTCGACTAACAATGAACAATAATGCGAGCTGCCTCTAAGTGAGGCAGCGTATGTAATCAACAATCAAGTAGATTTTTGCTTTTAGAAACATTATCTAAATTTATTTTGTTTTTGATCCTGATCTATCACCTCAATACCATCAAGAATTTGCAAAATAGCCATTCCTAAATTACATTCCGTCGCAATCTTCAGAGCTGTCACAGTATTTGCACCCTTTCTAATGCTCTGTCTTACCACAACTTGTTGGTCATACTTGGCCGCGACAATTTTCTCCCGTATTTAATACGGGGCTTTTTATGAAATGACATCCCATATGATGGTGACTTCTATTTCATTTTTTAGGAACGCTATTATGCCAGTTATCTCATTATCAGTCGCTAAAGAAAAATTATTAAATCATTTAATTGTGAAACAATCTTTTTTAAAAGATTATCCGAAGCCAGGAGTCATTTTTTTAGCGATAGATCCTGCTCTTCAAGATCCACAATCAAGAAAAATACTCACGGACGCGGTATCGACCGCTGTTCAGCCACTTGCTTTTGATTGCGTCGCCGGAATTGCCTCCAGAGGATATATATTTTCTTCATTGATTGCAGAACAAGCTTTGAGTCAAGCAAATCCTAAAGGTGAACAGCTCATTCAAAAAGTTAAAGTGAAAGGCGATTCGCGCTTTGTTCAAATGGGAACAAGTACTGAATATTCTTCGGATGATTTACAAATTTTAAAAGGAATCATTCAAAAAAATAAAAACTATTTAATTGCAGATGATTTGATTGCAACCGGCGGATCAGTGATGACATCAATTAAATTGATTCGAGATGCAGGTGGTCAAGTCGATAAAGTATTTGCCATGACCGAGTTAGCCGATTTTGGCGCAAGAGAAAAATTAAAAAAAATAGGCGTTGAATTGGTAAGTTTGTTTCAATTTACAGAACACGATTTGAAGCAATTGTTAGCCATGCAAGAAGCTTCTCAAATAAAACCCTTGGAATATAAACTCACACATCACCAAGGTAAAGTCATGCCGCCATTAACAGTACATGTTGCATCAAAATCTGCTGTGAAAAAAGCGGCTATTGAACGATCAATTCAAGATATTTTTGATCCTTGCGTGATGAAAATGGTAGAGCATGCTGTGTCTTCAGGCATATCTGATCAACCCGTAGGATATGAAGAAACTGCGAAAGGCGCATCCAATCGCCTAGATGCCATACGAAAAGAAGTTAAAGAGGAAAAAAATTCTATTCTAGTCTCTGTTGAAAATGGTATTCGCTATTCAGAAGAAGAAAGCTGTTTTTATGATTTTGTACATGTGATGCTTGAAAAAAAAGGTGTTATTTATCAGGCCACAAAAGATTGCTGTCAAGTGCCTAAGGAATTGATAGATCAAGTTCGTCTTCAAAAAAATATGACGTGGGGAGACATTGCAAAAAAACAAGGATTAGTGCAATCCAATAATGATCCACATCGAGAAATATTATTTGGAGGAGTGTCTCGTGAAGATCATATTCATCAGGCGTGCATGCAAGCATTAGGTCATCCTATTCCTCGTATGATTCATTTAAAAGAGATAAAAAATGCTGTGCATCAACCGATTGATCTTTATAATCATGGATGCTCAACACAATGGCCTATTGACGAAAAAAATAAACAAAATAAGTTCCAAGTGTTTTCAACAGGCGATGCATTTTCTATTTTATCACCCAAAGTCGATGTGCAAGATATGCCTGTGAATATTCATGTAGGTATTGATCCTCAACAAAAATTTTCACCTTGGACTTTATTACATGAAGCATTACAGATGTGTCGCACTGTCAGAGAACAAGGCGCAGAGTCCATTACAGTGGCTTTGCCAGAACAATACCATCCTGGAGTGCATCGTAATCAATTTAATGATTTGTTAAAAGATTTGTTTGAATCTCAAGGAGTAGATCGTCTCTATTTTTATGATAAAAATTATCAAGGAAAAATGGAGATGTCATCCGCCGAGATTGTTCCATTTGAAAAAAAATCGCCGGTGCACATTGTATTATGTTGTTCGACTAATAAACCTTTCGCAGAAAAACTAGCTAAATGTTTAATAGCGCGAGGTGAAAATGTTAAATTATGTGTTATTCAAGGAGACAATGGTCATGCACTGATTCCCATAGATATTGATCTATCAGATGCAATAGTGACGCTTGTGCAATCCACACGGCCTAATCCAGACGATGAAAAAAATTCTCGTACGTATGATACCAATGGCGCTTCATCTTATTTTTTTGAAACAATGATGGCTGCAAGACAAGCACGTTTAAGAGGTGCAAAGCAGATTAATCTAGTTAATCCATACCAATTTGGCGCACGCTCTGATAAGTCAGAAGATAATTCCAAAGGAAAAGTAGGTGCTTATGTTCAGCAAAACGGATCATTATTGGAAGCAGCAGGTGTGGATCATGTGGTGACCGCAGAGTGTCATGATCAACACACATTATCAGGATCGTATATGACAAAAAATATAACGAGCTCTGCTGTGCCAGCATTAACGTTAATCTCAAGTACTGTTGCAAAACAGTGGCTACAATCTTCTCACCAAGGAAAATTCCGTTTGGTTGAACCGGATGCAGGAGCTGCTAAGAGAACAAAAGAGTTAGCACAATCTTTGCAACCGATCTTAGGAGATCAATTGCATGAGTCTCGTGTTGTGGGCGATAAGGAAAGATCGTCACATCAAGACGATAGTGCGCACATTAATCAATTAAATACGGGTAACACTGATATTAATGCAAAAGACAAATATCTCATTACTGACGATGAAACGGCAACAGGAACGACGTTATGCCAGGCTATTCAAAGTTTAAAAAAACAAGGTGCACAAGATATTTCTGTGATTGTAGTGCATAACAATATGCCGCTCGATTGGTTAACTCGACAATTATGTTTAGCGCGGTTTTTATTTTTGGGTGTGAATGATTTACATTTGAGTGACACTCAAGAAATGGGAACACTGGCTAAAAATTATGAGGATTTAGTTCAAACACAAGTACGACGCACTTCAAAGTCTCGTCAAAATGTTGAAAAAGAAATTAATGATTGGTTTAAAAAGAATATTCCTGATGCATCATTTGACGAATTCAAGAATATGTTTAGCCAATTATCGCAGCGTGTTATCGTACATAGTTTAGCAGATGCATTTGCTGATAAGTTAGTGCATCATCCAAAACAGAGTATGTTTACGAGGAATACCCTATTTTCAGCTCCAGCTCAGATAGTTCCTCAACGTCAAGCACTGTCTTCGATTGCTCCAGAATTCAAACGCACCGTGCGGGTGAATTAGCACTAAAGAAGTTGGGTTGAGTTTCCAGCATGCTTTAGCTTAAAAGCATGCTGGCAGATGAAACCCAACAAAAAACTTTTAAGTTTTTATCGGTCACCTGTTTCAAGCGCCATTTCTATCAACTCTGCTTTTGATTGCGCGCCTAATTTATAACGAATATTGGTAATGTATTCTTCAACGGTTCGAAAAGAAATATTTAATTCTCGAGCTATCCGCTTAGCACTCAAACCTTTCACTGTATAATGCAGACAATCCAATTCGCGTTTGCTTAACTGATCGGTAATTGAATTTTTTAAATGAAAAGTGGTTTGCTGAGACGGTGAAGATTGATTGAGAAGTCCCAACTTTGAAATCATAGTCAATGAGTTGGCTAAAGCATGTTTACCTAATACGATTGAAAAACCACAGATTCCAAGTATTTTATCGCTCTCATCATACCAAGGACATTTAATCGAAAGAAATTGATGTTGGTTTCCATCTTTACGCAAATGTTGTTCTTCAAAAATTTTAACACTATCGAGTGTGATGACTTCTTTGCAATTTTCAATTAATTGTTCAGCGGTTTCTTTTTTGCCAACGTCTAAAATCGATTTGCCAACCGATTGATAAACAGAATCAAAACCGCAAGCTATTACACCTTCTTCATTTATTCTTTTAGTGTTTCCTGTAGAATCTAATAAATAAAAACTAATAGGTAAATTCAATAAATTACCGATAGATTGGCTTGTATCTGAGTTTTTGGTGGGCGAAATAAATTGAATACCGCCGCGGTGTCGTTGAATAATTAATTCATTGCTTATAGCATATTTTTTGATCATGTTCATGATATCTCAGGTATCGCGTACCGCCCTAAGGTATCATATTTTGCATATTTTTTTATAGAACTCTACAAGAATTATGCAATTTATATAGCTGATAACGGATTCATTTTACTTTTCAGGCAAAAATGTTTGAAAGTGATCTAGAAAAAAATTTCGCATGAGCGAAGAATTGTTATCGAATAATGCTTTTTATAATGCAATAGAGGCTTAGCTTCGATCAAGATCCATTTTCAAGCCCAACCGCATATAACCATTCTGGTGTTGGCAATACCAGTTTACGTTCAACCAAACTAAAAAGCCCAATAATAAATTCAGCATCGCAACAAACGTCTCCATCCCGAATCATTTTTTGTGAAAGCTTTCCAATTTTCTTTTCATAAGAAATAATTTTCGTTTCAATTGTTATCTTATCACGCAGCCGCAATTCTTTTAAGAAGACTAATTTAATTTCCAAGATGGTTGGGCCTAAACCCGTCTCTTGGATTTTTTTCAGCCCATAACCATTTTTTGTGATAAAGTCCCAACGCGCTTCTTCAAGCAAAGTAAGATATGACGCATTATTAACATGTCCAAACGTATCAAGATAAATTTCTTTGATAACTAAAGGATAGGAAAAAATTTTTGCATTCATTTATATTGTTCTCTATTAACTAAAATTATAAACCAATCCAAATTCCACTTGGTCTGTTTTAGGAGAAATGCTTGTATTTTTTGTTACCGCCCCATCAACCACAGTAAAACTCGTATTCTGGTAATCAATATGACTATATTCCATTCGCACACTAAAATGCTGCGTAATGGTTTGATTCATTCCTAAGCCATAACGAAAACCACTTAAGTTTCTATTGATATTTGTTAAAGAAGTATCTGTGGTAGAAATTTTGAAATTGCCATTAGCATAGCCCAGACGACCATAAAATAATGTGGTATTTGTAAATAAATAACCGGGTAATATGCTTAGTCCAACCTCATGTTGCATTTTGTAATGTGTTTCAGAAAAACTACTATGAATAAATTCATCATTAGATGCTTGAAAATCAAGAGAACTCATATTGATATTTGCTTCGCCAGCCAAATAAAACTGTTTTTGGTTCCAAGCATAACCACCAAAAAGAGAGCCAAAAAAACCTGTGCCCGAAAAATGCGTCGTGTTTTTGACATTAAAGGAACCTGGACTAACAATCGTAGAACTTTGCTTAAAATCCGTCGCTTCAGGTCCAAGACCTGCGCCTACATAAAATCCACAACTCCAAGCAGATGTTGAAAATGAGAGTAACATAAGAGTCATTGCGTGTGTTTTCCTTAACATGACATTGCTCCTGATAAATAGTAGTAACTGTACAAACAAATAAAAAGCAAAGCTATTTCGTCGTTTTCACTTCGTCCGCTGTAAATCCAAAATAACGATTGTAGCTGATATCATGTATATCATAAATTCTGGTTTGAATGACATTGTCTTTTAGCGCAAAAACAGATCCCGGTTAATATCGCTTGTTCTATGTCATAATCACTAACATGCTTTTAGCTCGTATAACGGTGGTTATTTGGATCGGAACTTGCCATATTCTATTTGTTCAATTTTAGTGCAGCCAGCGAGTCTTTTTATAAAAATTAATATATACTTTATTTAGGTGACTAAAATGAAAAATATTCTTATTGTTGGTGCAGGCCCTACTGGTTTATACCTAGCGATTAGACTTAAAAAGTTAGGCATTAAAAATGTTACTATTATTGACCCTGGAGCCGGCATATACACTAGACCTGGCTCTCTGAATGAACAAGTTTTCGAACAAATAGAAGTAACTCTAGAAACAAACATAAAAAGATCTTCTGCGCTACACATAAAAGAGTTAGAACGATCACTTTATGAAATTGCCGAAAGTTTAGGTGTAATCTTTCAAAAAAAAGCATTTGAACCTTTTGTCACAACCAATGATGGACTCATTGGAGATACGACAAAAAACAAAGACATTCTAGATGAAAAATCCACCTCCAATAAAAATGAAAAAGAAGAAAAGTCCCCTCTGAAAAAAGTTATTACGGGAAATAACGAAATAATACCTTTCGATATAATTTTTGATGCAACAGGTTCAAATCGAACAGTGATTAAAAATGTAAATGAATCAACGAAACAAAACGTATTTGAAATAAAGCAAATAGCAAATAATCCTATTAAAACACATTTTGCTGCTCATGTTAGAATGGAACAAAAAGATAGAGAAATTTTTTCTGCTAGCTCTCTTAATGATCTTGAAACACCAGAAAATGCCCTTAAACATGCTTTAGCATTAGAAAATCTGCGGTCTGAATTTGGATGGCCAGAATTTGCCGAACCCAATTTTATAATGATGGATGTAAACATTGGTAAAAATAAAATATCCATTTATCTTGAAACTCCTCCTGAATTAAATTCAGATAAATATGAAGATTGGATAAAAGCAGTATTGCACTTAAAATCAGGACAAGATGTTAGTTTCGAACAACTATCTCCTTCAAAAAAATACACAAAAAAGCCGAGATTTAATCCATTTATCGTAAACCCACAAGTGGTTAATCCGATAATTTTTCCAGGTAATTCGACTATTCCAACAGTATTACCTATAGGTGATGCACAAATTGATCCAGATTATCGTTTAGGAATAGGTGTTATATCAGGTATAGATAGGATTGATGCATTTATAAATTCTTTAACTAGTAAAGATGGAGAAATTATTAATATTAATCTAAAACAATATGAAGAATCTCTTAATAATATTATGGATAAACAAAAAAAGAATATTACTGATCTTTACACAGAAAGAAATCAGCAATTAAAAGATGCATTATCAAAGGAATTAACCATTTATAAGCTAGCTGAAATAACATCAAAAGATGACATTGAAAAATTAATAATTAAAAAAGGTATTTTAGAAATAAGCTATCAATTAGCATTGACGGGAAAAAATCAAAACAATAACGAAGAAAAAGAATCAAAAGAAACTAAGAACATAACAGAAGAATTATTTAAAACAGCAATAAAATGTCAAGAAGCAGGTAACAAATTATTTTTACAAAATAATTTTGATGTGGGTAATAAATGTTTGGATATGGCATTGAAAATATATTCTAAATATTTTCAAAACGAATATAAAGATCAAATAATAAATATAGCTAAAATTTATTTATACTTTGTTGAAAAAAATGCAAAAATTAATCCCGCAGCTTCTGTTAAATCAGCAGATTCAGGATTGACTATTCTTAAGGATCTTAAAATTGAAGATGCAAAAAAGTTAATAAACGAACTATCTTATCATAAATGCGTAGCTTTATTTTATAAAGCCACAAATGAATCATCTGTTAATAAAATACAAGCTGGTGTCACCTTAGATTCTACTAGATCATTAATTAATGCCTTAAAAGGAAATATTAAAGATGAGGCATATCAACAATTAAATGATACATTTTCTTCACTAATGAAAAAAATAACTGAAGATGAAAAATTATCTTCTTCAAACAATTCTCTTCTTAAAAAAATCGCAGAAAAAAGCGAAGAAAATAAAGATTTAAAAGAAAATAAAAATACAAAAAAAGATCCTGGAGCAACAGGTAAGAAAAAACAAAATTTAAATAAAAAGTAAGATTTTATCTTTGATCACATGATCTTCTTGATTGACAGCGGTCAAAAAAATAACTTCGGTTGCAAATAAACTTATTATTGCTAATATTGTAAAACTTGGGGCCATCAACCAACACCTAAGTCTTCTTTAGCTGCATTGTATCTGGACTTTGGCCATTTTCGTAAAATACCAAAAAATACTGTCATCCTGAGAGCGTTTTTTTCTCGAAGGATCTTACATATATAGACGAAAAGCTCCTCCGCAGAGGTTACCCTTAAGAGCTCAGGATGACATTTTTATGGCCACATTTTAAAAATGACCAAAGTCCAGTGTATGGTTACCGTATTTTTGTATTTACTGTAATTTTTCTCTAAATAAAGAAATCATGATTTTGGTTTTGCATGCGATGCCGCAATACTAAATAATGTATTGGTCTTAGAATCTCCGTTATTAAAATCTGCGCCTGGCTGTAATTCTAGAGTATCTTCCCACATTTTGCCAAATTGATTACGATCACCCATGACTATACCTTTTATCAATATAGGTTTCCAATCGCGTGTAGTACCTTTATGGCCATCTGATGTCAGTGTATCGCTATAAGGTAAGTCATATGCTTGTTGCAATTCAGGTACTATTTCACTTATCCATGACTCCAATAAATCATGCGAGATCGGAGTAAAAGGAATCATTTCAATTCCATAATTATATTCCGGTTTGCTCGTAAACAAGCTAGAGTAATCCGCTGTGTTAGACCATACATTAGCTACCACTTTATGGATATAACCTATTTTTTTAGGCTTTCCTTGCTCGTCGTTAATTAGCTTAACTGGATAATAAATTCTTTCTCCTTTTTCTGAAATTTGCCAATACGTTTTGGCAGCTCGGATTTCACGTGCTAATAAAAATCGTCCCCAGGCTTCCATATCTGCGTCATTTAATACTTTTCCCAATAACGCTACAGCATAATAACTATTTGCTGCTTCGCTAGTGGATTCTTGATTTTTACCATGAGTATGATCAACCATACCCGACGCCCAAGAATGTCCATCAAAATCATCTTGATAACGTGCTGGTGGAAAAACGGTATCGCCTTTTTGTGCAGCATAATCACGGACTAACGTTTTTATCCATTTTACTCTGTCTGTTTCTTTAAAACTGGGATCTAAATAACAAGCAACCGCAAACGCATATACAATATAACCATAATGAAAATGATGATCAGTACCTGGTCCTGCACCAAAATCCATCGTCACATTGCCTTGCAGTTTTTTATCTGTTTGATCGGGATAAAATGCTGTGCTTCGTGCAATCAATCTCCAAAATGGATCATATGATAATATTTTTTTTGTTCGCAGCTCTTCTAAACCACCTTCTAATTGTTTTAAGAATTCCGTTTCATTTTTTTTATCTCCCATAAAATTAGCAATCAATGCTAAGCGTGCGGTTTTAGCAAGTGTTTTTCCATAAGTATAAGGATCTTCATCATTATAATATTTAGGTTTATGCTCTGCATCTTTTGGCAACTTTTTTGTCATATCATTTTCATCTGCCGCTAATGCTTTTAAAATCTCTGCTTTCTGATCTTCAGGCGAAATTTTTTTGCCTTGATATTCTGCTCCAACTAGTTGCGCTAATTGATCTAACTCCAGCCATTTTATTTCTGGCAGTTTTTCCTGCATACTCCAGGTAGAGCTAACAACACCTAACATAGGACCTTTCATGGTATTAATTTTTATACTCGTACTAGGTAAAGATGTCACACCTATTTCGCGTTGATGCGGTAAAGAAAGAATTAATGGTGGCTGGCTATGATTCTCATAAGTTGTCCATTCAAATGTAATATGTCCGGTCTTAGCATTAAGATTTACCGAAGCGCCTGTAGGAATGCTATGACTATATTCATTCAGTAATTTTCCATTCATTTGTATAGTATTCCATGAGTCTTTATGTCTCTCAAATCGACTAGGATCAAAAGGATCTTCTAATAATGCAACTCTTACCCAACCCTTATAAGGCTCTGTTGCAATTAACATTTGCGCGTCATCACCTTTTTGAAATTGAATTTCTTTCTCGGAATATACACGCCATACTTGCTCTATTAAGCCTTTTTCTACGCTGTTTTCAATCCGAATCTCAAATTGAGTTCCTTTAAACGGACCTTCCTGAATGCTTTTACCATTCACTGTACGAATATTCATGCCTGTTTTTAGATAAGGCTTAAGATCATGATAAAATAAAGTGATATAAGGAGAACCGCGAACAATAGGAGAAGAAATATATTTATCGCCATCTTTCCAACGAAAAGTGATTGATAAAGGCGTCCAGTTTTCAGCTTTCCAAATTAATTTTGAATTCCGAAATTCAAACGCACCAAATTTTAATGCTGCAGCATCTAAAAAATCTGCGCGTTGCCAATCACCTCCTTTAACAACTTCTTCCGCCGTTAATGAAGGCATAGCAATCTCCATACCATCGCTTTGCATTTTGATTTCATAAGGTAAAGGCGTGATTAATGGGATCACTGGCGCAGGGGTATCTAATTTTCCTGTGTCTCCATTATAAATAGGACTACGTTCACCGACTACAGCATTGGTGAACCATGCACTAGTAGGATAAGGCGGTTTAATATCGCCCCATTTATCACTAAAATTTATCGTGTAATTTTTTACTTCGGGAAAACCGCTAACAGATTCATGATCTCCCTCTGCTCGAGCTACAAAAGAAATTTGTAGGAGTATTAAAAATAGGATGCTTGCAGAAAAACGATTCAATATTTTTTTCATTCTCTTATCCTCTTTTATTCATGCATGAAGAAAAAATTGAAATAGGTTTTGGCGATGCACGTTTTTTTTGCTCACTATTTTAATTTTTATTAAGAAAATGGTTTAGATGGAGACCTGGGTTGTTTGTCTTTCATTTCCTTTATTTCTGCAGTCAGATTTTTTAATTTTTCTTGAGTTTTGGAGAGTGATGCTATGCGATCATCTGCTAATAAATTTGTATATACAGGACATTGCTTTGCTTGATCACGGAGTGATTCTAATTGCGATTGAGTCGCATCATACATGTCTATAGGTTTAGATTGGCCATTTAATAAGTCTTGTCTAAAAGAAATATGAGAAAGTACGGGTAGAGTTAGATCGGCTATGCTAAGAGAACCTTCCTGAGTCGGTAGAGGTTTTAATTTTTCTTCTAAAGCAAGCAGTAAGGTGACAACTTCTGGATAATTATTTTCTTCAGATAAATAAATTGTGACAGGATGATTACCTACCCGTCTATCCGCAAAAATATGTTGTTCTATTTCTAATTTTTTATCTTTAATGAATGTGACTAATTGATCTGCTGTTTTTTTTGCTTTTTCTTTTTTTTCTGAATTTTTCTCCTCTTTTTTTTCTTTCTCATCTTTTTTTTCATGCACAACATCGTGTAGTTGTTTTAAAAAATTACCCGTAATTTTAGGATACGGCGGTTTAAAATAATTTTCGACCAAGATTTTTTTTTGCTGGGGATGTGGGTGAGTAAAATATCCTGATAGAAGATTAACAGCTTTTTCGGAGGGTTCTTTTGCCTCACTATTTTCTAAATAATGTTGAATTTCGAGAAGATCATTTATATCAAGTTCGTTGCTTTTGATATCATGAATGTCGTGATTTTGATCTTCTAAATATTTAAAAGAATTTATTACACCTTTAGATGTAGCATCTTTTAAGAGATCTAGAATTGTGCCTAATGTTTTGTTATATTCATAATTAGGTGTCTTTGAGGTATCTCCACGTCGGGAAATTATAGTAAAAGGACCACTATCATCTTCCAGTAAGTTCATATATCGAAAGAAGCTGAACATATCGCCTCCTCGTTATTATTTCTATAAATATATTATAGCAAAAAAATCAGCCGAAGTTGGTTTTTCACACACCTAAGCACTTGTTTTATTAATTTTTAACCTATTCTTTTAACTAGCCAAATCATTTATTAACTCATCATTTAGCGCTACTTCCAACATCTGGACGCAGAATTATTTGCAGTTACGATGCTTAGCACAAGTATTTTAGTTAAGACGGGCTGCTACGCTTTGAATGAACTTCTTCAGAGAGAACCTCTCCTTTTCTTTTTAATCCTTTTGCGAATAATGTTTGCTGATTAGAATAGTGTTGCGTCGTTTCCTCTATTTTTTCCAAATTTTTAAGCTCTTTTTCCTCGGCATCCACAAACGATAAGGAAGAGGAAACCAATGCTTCTTGAGCTAAGCGAGCGACATCAATATTGTTAGGTTTGTTACACTGATAATTCATCTTAATGAACTTCAAAGTGGTTTTTTGTAACCATTGCTTATATTCTTCAGTCAGTCTTTGATGATAGGCAGATGAAAATTTCAATATTGTATACATCGCCGTACAAAGTCTATTACTTTGACTGTTATCAATTAGATCATTATTTTCGTCTATCCTATCAGGCCAGACTTCTTCGCAATAAGCTTTTAGCACAAGTGATAATATTTTTAAATGTGCCATCTGAATAGGCGTGGATCTTTCATCTAAAAAATCAAGCGTAGAAGAGAATAAATCCAGTAACAATTTATAACCTTTGCCACGGCATTTTTCATAATCATACAAAGCATGTGCATAAGAAAAAGCTGAAGAAGCTGTACCCTCTCTATTGAACTCGGCTTCTGTTAAATTGACTTGATGTGCGAATTTTTCTTCTTGACTGATTTCTTGATTCTCAGGCAGAGAAAAAGAAAAATCTTGCTCTGGTTTTTTTTCTTTGAATTCTTCGCTATTTAAATCACTTTCAGAAGATTGAGATACAGTTTTTTTTAATTTTCTCTGGAAATAAAGAATTAAATTTTCCAATTTATTATAATCCTTATCTTTTAATTCTATGCTGTTCTGCGTAATCGTTAATACATCAATTAAAAATGAATAATCTGTATTTTCTTTTTTAGCAATCGTTCTAGCAGCGATACAAAATGCATCTGCAACATCATTTTCTTGAGTTTGATGAATTTGTTTAGCAAGAAATTTTATTAAATCGTTTTTATTTTCTTGTTGGCGAGCAAAAGATATTGCGTCAATTAATTTTTTTACTATTTTCGTTAATGTGATGACACGATTTTGATCGAGTGTCTTCCTAGCAGTAGTCATTTTTCATTCCTTTTTTTATTCATGTCATATTCAAGCGGGGGCTTGAGGCTCCTAATTATAATTAATTCGAATCGTTATTGCGACACAGATATTACTGTATGCTACACGATCATGATCACGAACGACCAGACCCTGATCTGTAGGCGCCCGAGAAATCTATGATCAATATTCGTTAATTTATCATACGCAGCTTGAAGTATCATTTCTCAAAAAAATATGATACTAATGCAAAATTGATGTCAAATCACTCATCAAAGTAAATTGTTCAAATACGTCAAAGCGATGGAAACTAGTCCTGCCTACGGATATCTAACAAAAATACGAACTAAATAGGAAATATATTATGAGAGCGCAGATGACATCTTTATGGTCACATTTTAAAAATAGCCAAAGTCCAGTATTAATAACAATTTTAATTGTAGGGGTTTTATTTTCTTCTATATCACAAGCAAATACTATTTCTAGCCTGGAGAAAAATATAAGTAACTATGTTGCGCATCAAAAAGATAACCAACTGCTCTTATTGGAAAAGCTCGTTAATATTAATAGCGGCACAACGAATCTTCCTGGTGTCATTCAAATAGGAAAAATTTTTCAGCCTGAATTTGAAAAACTTGGATTCAAAACTAAATGGATTAATGAACCAAACAATATGAATAGAGCAGCAACATTCATTGCAGAGCGGCAGGGCCATAAAGGAAAAAAACTTTTATTAATTGGCCATTTAGACACTGTTTTTCCAAAAGAAAGTACATTTCAAAAATTTCAACGCCATGACAATACTGCAACGGGTCCTGGCATTATTGATGATAAGGGCGGCGATGTTGTTATTTTATATGCATTAAAAGCATTACAATCAGCGCATGCTCTAGATGATGCAACAATCACAGTCGTTTTAACAGGGGACGAGGAAGACTCTGGAAAACCAACTTCTATTTCTAGAAAACCTCTTTTCGAAGCAGCAAATAATAGCGATGTCGCTCTCGATTTTGAATGGGCAATCACTTCGGATACAGCAACGATTGCTCGCAGAGGCATCACTAACTGGACACTTGAAGCACAAGGAAAAGAAGCTCACTCATCTGAAATTTTTCAAAAATCAGCCGGAGATGGCGCAATTTTCGAAATAACACGTATTCTTAACACTATGCGCGATCAACTGATAGGTGAAAAATATTTATCATTCAGCCCCGGCCTTATTTTGGGCGGAACCGCTATTCATTACGACAAGAATGCATCTCAAGGAATCGTTTTTGGAAAAGGAAATGTTATAGCCAAAACTGGAATGGCAAAAGGTGATTTACGCTTCTTAACTGCGGAGCAAAAAATACGTGCGGAAAAAAAAATATTAGTTATTGTTAATCAACATCTCCCTGGCACTACAGCATTCATTCAATTCCAAGACGGCATTCCCTCCATGCCACCGACTTCTCAAAATTTAGAACTACTAAACCAATATAGCAAAACCAGTAACGACTTAGGATACGGAGTAATAAAACCGCTTGATCCAGGATCACGCGGTGCGGGAGATATTTCGCATATCGCTTCCATTGTATCAGCTAATCTAGCCGGCTTAGGCCCTGTTGGCACAGGCGCACATTCAGAAAAAGAAACTTTAGAAATACCATCTTTACAAATACAAACGCAACGCGCGGCTATTTTGATTTATCGATTAACTCATTAAAACTTATACTCCTAGAGAACTGAAAGCGAATGAATTTAAACCCAATATCATTCCCCCTTTTCTGATAGAAGTAGATTTTTCAATCAAGACGGGAGAAAAGCTAAATCTTTTTAGCCAATAACAAATCGCAGGACCAGCAATGCCCGCGCCGATGACGAGAATTTTGATATATTTAGACATTGATATAAATTTTTTATTGCTTCTAACAATAGTTCGTGAACGTCTAGATGAAAATTTGCTATAAATTTCTGGTAATGAGATTTAACTTTGCGTAGATACTCGACGATGGAAAATATGTATTTGCTATTTTGAATCAGCTCTGAATGTGCATGAATATCATTAATATTATTTCTTAGTAAAAGTTCTATTATAGCAAAGCATGTATTTTTTTGTTGTTCCTGGTCGCAAATTTTTATAACTTCAGCAACAACGTCTAAAGCAGATTTACGAATCATGTTTATATCGCGTATTTGATTAACAAAATCGCTATTCGCTAAAAAATCTTTAATTAAGGATATATCCAAATTTCTTATTGCTTTTAAGAATACATCATGAATATCCAAGTTTTCGTTAGGTCTTTTCTTATTATTATTGAGTTGATTAATAACTGATGACCATCGATTATATAAATCCGTTTCAGTCTCATTATAGTCGCGTTGCTGATTTGCATAATCTAAAGACGTTAGACCAAATTCATCTTGAGCATTGATCGTAGCATTATTCTCTAATAATTTATCGCTATTCTTAAATATTTCATCATTATCCTTCAGTTTTTCATCTAATAAAATTTCTACTCCATCAACCTGCCCATTTTGAATCAATGAAAGTAATAACGTGTCTTTTAGACCTCTTGTTTGCCATTCTTTTTTTATATAAAACATTTGCTTTCGAAGAGTCAGTTTTGCATTTTGATAATCCTCTTCAAGAGGATAAAGATTTTCTTTTAATAAAAAATCAATTGTTGTAGCGATTATGTTGGCCTGTTGTTCATTTTTCTTTTCTATGAATCGAGCATTCATCATATTATTTATTTCTCTCTAAGATTAAGAATACTAAAAAATAAATGTTATTATAGTTATAACTGGTCATAATTCTTTCATCTTCGATGAATCTAGTCAACGATGCATCAAAAAATTTTCTACAGTTGCGTCAGATCTTTTTTAAAATCCATCTGAAATAAAACCATAGTTTATTAAAACTTAATCGAATCATGGAGAGCCGAAACACAAGCAAATAAAGAGGATTAAATCACCAAATCGCACACTACATATAACGGAAACTTTCCAGCACATTGGGATCCTAAGCTTAGAATTCCACGTGGACAAGTTGTCGCG
>JADMIO011006345.1_pt1 | contig 96780 bp, 81 predicted proteins | sample 8958161 | NCBI WGS metagenome assembly JADMIO01 (sample SAMN16585339, study PRJNA669376) | soil metagenome | isolation source: Crop rotation soil | place: USA: Cullars Rotation, Alabama | collected 2011
AGGTGAGCCAGTGTGATTACATTTGCGGCCTAACTGTGGCCAGTCCAGTTACGCTGGAGTCACTAGTATTTAGGTGACACTATAGAAGCGGCCGCGACAACTTGTCCACGTGGAATTCTAAGCTTAGGATCCCAATGTGCTGGAAAGCTGGGCGGGCGAAAGGGAGTACGCCTGGGCCAAGCAGATTGTAGCCCGCTCCAACAACATGGCTCGATTAGCACCGCCCACTTCATTGCTGGAGCTCGTCGCACTAGTCCGACGGACCCGCCTCTTCATTGGTTCCGATACTGGCCCGCTCCATATCGCCGCGGCGGCTGGAACTCCTTGTGTCGCGATGTATGGCCCCACCAGTGCCGAGATTTGCGGTCCGTTTGGACCTGGCCACGTCGTGATCCAGGGGGCGAATTCGATGCTGGAAATCTCTGCCGAACAAGTGCTTAAAGCCTGTCAGCAGGTGCTGCAGCGGCCGTTTTCGGGGCGCTTGGCAGCGTAAACTGGTGGGACCGCATGCGTCTTCCCCACCTGCTGCCGTCAATTCAGGGCAAAACGAGGCTTTCGGCCATCCAACGGCCGGTTTATTTTGCCCTGTTTCCTTGTTTTGACAAACCTGGGTAACTAAGATCGACTTTTGGTGAATCTTCGATTCGCACCTTGAGTTTTGTCACCAATCGTCCCCGCCGGCACGGGTGGAACCGTTGCGCGACGGGGACGAACCGGATAGCATCGCATTGCGAGCCGCAAACGGAACAGCGGCGGCAAGCCACTCGTCACCCATCTTTGTCGAAGAGGAATTCTGCCATGTCGCGTGTCGTTCGCCTCAGTCTTGTTCTGGCGATCGCGCTGTTCGTTCCCGCCCTGGCGTCTGCTCAGCAGAACGCTGGTGTGGAAATCAGAGCAGGCGGAGTTCTCACGCTGAAATGGTATGAGCCGCTGAAAGGCCCGCTGGCGAAAGCGTGGGCGGCGGAAGCGACTGCCAAGCTGCCTGCCGACCTGGCCCGCATTAGCGACAAGCGGAAGATTTCTCTGAACCGCTTGGAGAAGGCGATTGCCGATAAGCTCGCCGCCGGCAAAGACATTTCCGATGAGATGCGATTCCTCGCTGGACTGACCCGCGTGGAAAACGTGTTCTTCTTCCCTGGCTCCAACGACATCGTGGTCGCCGGACCCGCCGAAGGCTTCGCCGCCGATCCCAGCGGCCGCGTGATTGGCATCGTTTCCGGCCGCGCCACCGTGCAACTTGAGGACCTGGTGACTGCGCTGCGAGCGTATCCGCCTGGCACCGATACGCGCGGCAAGTTGATCGGCTGCTCGATCGATCCCACCAAGGAAGGCCTGGTGAAGATGGCCGCTTTCTTCGCCGCCGCTGCCAAGGGCTTTGATCCGCGCAACACCGACAAGCTCGCTATGGGACTCAAGGAGAACCTCGGGCTGCAAAACGTGACGATCAACGGCGTGTCGCCCAAGACCCACTTTGCCCAAGTTCTGGTGGAGGCCGACTATCGCATGAAGTTGATCGGCATTGGATTGGAAACGCCTCAGGCAAAGATCACCAGCTACGTTTCCACTGCCAAGCCAGGTGCAGCCAGCAACGCCCTGCAGCGTTGGTACTTCCAGCCGAACTACGAGTGCGTACGCGTGACCGAAGATCACCTGGCGATGGAGTTGGTTGGCGCAGGAGTAAAGCTCTCGGGCCAGAGCGAAGTCGTGGGGGCCGATGGCTCGCGCGGTGCCGATGGCTCAAAGGATCCTGCCAGCGAGAAGTTCACCAGCACCTTCACTGATCAGTATGCCGCCCTCGCTGCCAAGGTGCCTGTGTACGCACAAATGAAGAATCTCATCGACCTCGCCATCGCTGCCGCGTTCATTCAGGAGCAAGATTACTATGGCAAAGCCGGCTGGAAGGCCGAAGTGCTCATGGATGAAGCCAAGGTCGCCGTGGAGGTCTTCGAGGCCCCGAAGCAAGTTGAATCAGCCGTCAACGCGATCTGGCGTGGCAACAAGCTCATGACCCCCATCGGCGGCGGCGTCAGCATTCGCCCCAACCTGGCCCTGGAAAAGGAACGGCTGCTGAAGGACGAACAGGGCGAGCTCAAGGCCAAACGGGAACTCGTAAAGGTCGAAGGTCTGGCCGAAGGCCAGTGGTGGTGGGATTGAGTTACCGTACCTCGAACCTCATTGGTCGGCGGCAAAATGAGCACCGCACGACTTGCATGCGCGCATCGCCAAAACGCTAGCGATTTCGCGTTGTGCCAGTGTCCTACTTCTTCTCCATCCCTGGGATCGGCTGCTCTTCGCCACCCGGTTTGGCTTCGGGGATGCTGACTTCCTGCTTCTCGCCAATGGCAAAGTTCACGGCCACCGTGTCCTGGCTGGGGAGTTCCAGTGGGATGTCCTTAATCGTGGCAGCTTCGGTGATGAGGTTGATCACCTTCCGCTCCACGATCTGGTTGCGGAGGGTATCAATTTGGCCCCGCTTTTCCATGCGGGCGCGAACGCGGCGGGCCGATTCGCCTGATTGGGCCGCGATCTGGCGGATCTCGTTGTCGTAATCGGCCGGCTCAGCTTCGAATTTGTTATCCTCGGCGATCCGCTCGAGAATGAAATGCTCTTTCAGGGCCATCTCTGTTGTCTTCAGGCTGTTCTGGCGAAGCTGGTTGGCATGCTGCTGAATGATGTCGTCGGTGAATCCGGCCGACTTCAACTCCATCACCGCCCGATCCAACTCGCGGCGAGCCTGCCGCTTGAGCAGCTTCTCGGGCAAATCCCACTTCGCGGTCTTGGTGAGCTCGCGAGTGATTTGCTGCCGCAGCTTCTGCTGCTGATGATAATCCAACTGCCGCTCCAGTTCCTTGCGAACTTCGTCGCGGAGTTCATCCTCATCCTCAAAGCCGCCGATCCGATCCAGGAAGGCATGCGACAGTTCAGGAAGCTCAAGCCGCTTCACATCCATCACTTCAAACTCGGCCTGGACGGTTTGTCCGCGCAGGGATTCCTCCTCGGCGTCGTTGCTGATAGTGACGTCGATCGTCTTCTTGTCGCCAGCTTTGGCGCCGATCATCAGCTTGTCGAAGCCTTCGATCTTCGCATCGGCGAAGCTGAGGATCTTCTTGAGTTGCACGGTCTCTTCGCTGAGCGAACTGAGATCCTGGCCGTCCTTGCGGAAGGTGGCATTCAGCACGACGTGGTCGTCGGCCTGGGCTTCGCCCTCGACCGGCACGAGCTGGCCGTACTTGGCGAGCAGCTTGCGAACGTTGCGATCGATGTCTTCATCGTTGTACTCGTGAGCCGGCTTCTCCAGGCTCAGCCCTTGCCATTGCGGCATATCGAACTCAGGCCGCACCTCAATGTTGAATTCAAACGTGAGCGGGCCTTCCTCGGGCATCACCACGGCTTCGAAATCGAAATCGGGCTCGCTGATCGCCGAAAAGTCGCACTCTTCGCTCACCTGGGCCATGCTGTCCATGAGCAGCTTGCCCTTTACCTGGTCGCCGGCGCGATCGCGGAATTGCTTCTCCACGAGCCGCCGCGGGGCCTTGCCGGCGCGGAAGCCGGGCAATTCGGCCTTGGGAACGAGCTCATCGAACGTTTCGGTGAAGTACCGCTCAATGTCCTCGCGAGGAATGGTCACGGTTACGTGCCGCTCGCAGGTTGAGGGCTTATTGACCTTCACTTCCAGCTTGAGCTTGGCCTTCTCCTCGGCTTTGGCAGTCTCGGCGGGTTCGTTCTCAGTGTCCGGTGTGACTTCAGTGTCGGCGGAGCTCATGGCTATGTCCCTCGGTGGAGAAACAACTCAGATTGGGAAACAAAAAAACCGCCCGCGGGCGGCGCGTCGGCTGGGCCCGACGGGTGCCGTCAGGGCGATCCCTGGCCAACGATCTAACTACTGACGAGAGCGGGTGATGGGGCTCGAACCCACGACATCAACCTTGGCAAGGTTGCACTCTACCACTGAGTTACACCCGCAGGCTGTCTTCCTACGAAGACCGACAGACGATTATAGGATAGCCGGGGAGTGATGCAAGGGAGGAGAGAGGACCCCAGAGGACCCCACGAAAGGTGGTTGGTGGGTCAGTTTGGATTCGGCAGGCGACCCGGAACCCTGGACGACCTCAATATCCAGTAGCAGGCCGCCGCGGATGTTCCATTGATCGCGACAAAAACTGCGATTGGTGAATACCAGAGTGCCATTGGTATTTCGTCGCCTGAGATCGCATCCTCGTCGTAATACCCATTGGGATCTCGCCGATATGCCTCCTCAATTGCCAGTTCAAGCAAGCGGAGTGGGTAATTCCTGCACCCGCGCAACTGAATATAAGGCCCACGGAGACAATGCAAAGAACACCAACGATTTTGCCGACGTTCATACCACCATGTGGCGAGCTTTTGAGCGTAGGCTCCAGCGGTGGCTGATACGGATTGCTGTACATTCCACGATCGGCTCAATAACCAAATGGGCAGGAACCATTGACCTCCGATTATTTCACCACGCCCTCCGCCGCATTGCGAAGTAAACCCGCGGATTTCAGCAACTTTCCCGATTTTTGCACCAGTTAACCCGTGGCGCAGGGGGGTTTTGTTGCAAAAATACTCCATCTCCCGATGATTCGCACATCTTTTTTCACCACTTGGCGACCTCGGAGCGGTTTTGTGCGATTTTTGTTGCCGCGAAATGTGAACACGATCTGCCGCAGCCGCAGCGTTGGGTGATCGACCAGGTTGTCAAAGATCGGCAGGGAATCGTCGCCATGATTGTACCCCCAGCCCTACGAGTAGTCAATAACTATATCGTAGTTGATTATAATGTAATTCACAATATCATACATGCCTCTTAAGAGCGATTCCAGCCTGCCCGGGATGAGGAAACAAGCGAATCGAATGGTCCGCCCAGGCAAGATGCCTGCCCCCGCCTGGCTTACTGCGTGGCCCTGCTGCGAGGTCCACGACCACTCAGTAATGGAAGATCGGCTAACTAGACCGGGAAACGCGGAGTGCGGAACTCGGAACGCGGAATCAAGGCAAATGCTTTGCGGGATCGGCCTTTCATTCCGAGTTCCGCGTTCCGCGTTCCCCGCGTTCCGCGTTCGGGCGATCGTAACGATCATCCAATTCCAACATTGCGTCCTGCTGCGAGGTCGTCCATCATTGACACCCCCGCTGCACTAAAGACATACTGTCTTTATCTGGTTTCACCTCATCTTCAGGCTCCGTTATGCGTCTGCCGCTCCTCGCGCTGATCACGACGTCTCTGCTCCTTTCTCGCGTTCCCGCCGACGAGCCCAAGACCGAATCCCCTTGGCAAAAGCTCTTCCGGGAGCAGGCGGCGGGGTATCGGTTTGAGTTGGAAGGAAACGAGCAGGCGAAGGTGGCGGTGAGCCGCGAGCCGATTTTGTTCTGGTCGCAGCCGGTGCGGGGTGGCGACGATGGGGGGGTGTTCCTGTGGACCACCGCCGGTCAGCCGGTGGCGATTGGCACCTTCTTCATCTGGCCGCCGGCCGAAGGTGGGCAGGCGATCACGCACGAATTGCACAGTCTTACGCCGCAGCCGTTCATCGCCGATTGGAAGGGCCGCCGCTGGGATTCGCCTGCGGACGCGATTCGCTATCAGCCCCTCGCGGCGGAGGAAGCACCCGCCGAGACGGCCGAGCGCCGCTTGCTGCAGATGAAAAAGCTGGCCCGACGTTTCACCGCCACCAGCCACGGCCGCGACGATCGCGATTGGGAACTGCGATTATTGCCGCGACCGTTGTACCGCTACGAGTTGGATCCTGCCGACCGCAAAGCGGAGATGCTCGATGGCGTGCTCTTCGGCATCGTGCAAGGGACCGACCTGGAGATCGTGCTGGTGATGGAAGCGGTCCGCAGCGCGAAAGCGAATTCCTGGCGGTGGGCCGCGGCCCGCATGTCAGACCTGCCGCTGTCGCTCAAGCTCGACGGCAAGGAAGTGTGGCAGGTCGACAAGGCCCAATTCGACAAGTCCAAAGCAGCCTACTTCGCCGCCACGGTGGAACGGTACAAAGAGCCGCCGAAGTGAGAGCGGCGATGGTCCCACCCTACGGAACAGAAACTGTCACCGTGCTGAGAGCAACGCGCCCTTTTGCTATCATAGGCCGTTTGCGTTGGTCCTCTCCTGGAGCGTTTCTTATGCGTCGCGGATGTATCGGCTGCTCGGTGTTCTTCGTCGCCCTGCTTATCATCTGCGGCCTGGCCCGCGTGGGCTGCTCGCAGGATCCTAAGCCGCCGGCCGGCGTGGCGTTTCATCGCAACCTGGTCTATGGGACTGGGGCCGGCGAAGAGTTGAAACTCGATCTGGCCTACCCCGAGAAGGCCGATAAGCCACTCCCCTGCGTGGTCATGATCCATGGGGGCGGCTGGCGCGGCGGCAACAAGGATGGGCACATTTCGCAAATCTTCGGCTTCGCTCAACAGGGTTACGTGTCGGCCACGGTGCAGTACCGTTTTGCTCCCAAGCACAAGTTTCCCGCCCAGGTGGAAGACGTGAAGTGCGCGGTGCGATTCCTGCGGGCCAACGCCGAGAAGTACCACATCAACAAGGATCGCATTGGCGCGATCGGCTTTTCGGCAGGGGCTCATCTTTCCATGCTGCTCGGCACGATGGGGAAGGACGACGGCATGGAAGGCGAGGGAGGCAATGCCGATCAGCCCAGCCAGGTGCAGGCGGTGGTCGCCTATTTTGGTCCGACCGATTTCATGGCCGACGACATTCCCGCCAATGTGATCTCCATGGTCGATGACCTGGTTGGCGCAACGAAAGAAGAGAAGCCCCAGTTACGCGTGGCCGCTTCGCCGATCACGTATGTCAACAAGGGCGACGCTCCGACGCTGATCTACCAAGGCACGAAAGACGTGCTCGTGCCTCACACGCAAGCCTACAAAATGGCCGACGCCCTCACCAAGGCTGGCATTCCCGGCCGTGTGGAGCTGTTGCTCGGCGCCGGTCACGGCTGGCAGGGCAACGAGTTGCAGCACTCGATCAAAGGGACCACCGATTTCTTTGCCGAGCATTTGAAGAAGTAAGACTCATTCCTCTGTCGTAGCCTGGGACTCTGTCCCGGGCGTGTTGGATTGCCACATTGCTGGACGCCCGGGACTGGAGTCCCAGGCTACGGAGGATAGAAAGCACCCCATGCCTCGCGATGCTCATCAACTCCGGCCCGTCGCCATGCGGCGGCACTTTACGCGCACTTCGCCGGGGAGCGTGCTGTATCAATCAGGCGGTACGACGGTGCTCTGCACGGCGAGCCTGCTCAAGGAGGTGCCGCCGTGGCTGGTGGGCAAGGGGAAGGGCTGGATCACGGCCGAGTACAACATGCTGCCGCACAGCACCACCCCGCGCAAGCCGCGCGAGCGGGCGGGCAAGGTTGATGGCCGGACGACGGAAATCCAGCGGCTCGTTGGCCGCAGCTTGCGGGCGGTGGTTGATCTCACGCTGCTCGGCGAGCGGACGCTGACCGTCGACTGCGATGTGCTGGAGGCCGATGGCGGCACGCGCACGGCGAGCATCACCGGCGCGTTCGTGGCGATGGTCGATGCGATCAACAGCGTCCGCAGCGAGTTGCCTTATCCCGATCGCTATCCGCTGACCGACAGCGTGGCAGCCATTAGCGCGGGCATCATCGACGGCCGGCCGCAACTTGATCTGGACTACGAGCTCGACGTGGCCGCCGACGTCGACATGAATTTCGTGATGACCGGCCGCGGACGCTTTGTGGAGATTCAGGGCACCGGCGAGGAAGCGACTTTTGGCGACGACGACCTCGCAGTGCTGCTCAAGCTGGGCAAACAGGGAATCAATGAGCTAACGGCATTGCAACGAACCACCCTGGGCAATGATTGGCCCTTGAAGTAGCCTGAGATTCTGTCCCGGGCATTCAAAACACCATTACTGCACGCCCGGGACGGAGTCCCAGGCGACAAGTCGCATTTCATGCCGCGTACTGTTGCTCCGCCCGAGGATCCGCTGGTGCAACTCGGCGCGGCGGAGTTGGCGCGGCGAATCGCTCGTAAGGAAGTATCGAGCGTCGAGGTTTTCGAGGCCCATTGCCGGCGAATCGAAGCGGTGAATCCGCAGATCAATGCGATCGTCGTGCGGCGATTTGAGGAAGCCCGAAAGGAAGCGCAAGCGGCTGATCGAGCCGTGGCGGAGGGGCAGCCGCCTGGTCCCTTGCACGGCGTGCCATTCACGGTGAAAGAGTGCTTTCACGTGCCAGGCATGCCTTCGACGATTGGGCTGACCAATCGCGTGGGCCTGCTCGACGGCGATCAAAGCCCGCTGGTGGCTCGCCTCCGCGCTGCCGGCGGCATATTGCTCGGCAAGACCAACGTGCCGCAGATGATGGTATGGCACGAATGCGACAACCCGGTTTACGGCTGCACGAACTCTCCGCTCGATCTCGACCGTACGCCTGGCGGCAGCACCGGCGGCGAAGCGGCCGCAATCGCCGCTTATTGCTCGCCGCTGGGCTTGGGGAACGACCTGGGAGGGAGCATTCGCGTGCCGGCGAGTTGGAACGGCCTGTTCGGATTCAAGCCCACCTCATTTCGCCTTTCCAATCAAGGCACCACCGGCGCGTTCCGCGGGCTGCTGATCATGGTCACGCAGGCGGGGCCGCTGGCCCGCAATACGGAAGATTGCGAGTTGATGTACAAGATCCTGGTCGACAACTACCGGAGCTTCGACACGGCGCCGGTGCCGTGTGGTGATCCAGCGTCGGTTGATATTCGCGGGCTGAAGTTTGCGGCTTGGGACGACGACGGTTATTTTCCCGCTTGCGCCCCGGCCCGCCGCGCCGTGCGGGAGGCGGCCAAAGCACTGGAGGAGCAAGGGGCGACAGTTGTGTGGCTCAAGCCGCCGCGGATGGTGGAGATGATCGAGCTGTACTACTCGATCGTGGGTTCCGATGGCGGTGTCGACGCCGGCCGGATGCTGCGCGGCAGCAAGGTGGACCACCGCGTGTCGCGAATGCTGTGGATGGCCGGTCTTTCGCAGCCGGTGCGGTGGAGCATCGTGCAAACGCTGCGGCTGTCGGGACAGAAATGGCAGGCCAATCTCGTGAGCGTCGCCCGGCCCCGTTCCGCAGCCGAGTTCTGGCAGTTATGCGAGCAACTGGGCGACGTGATTCGCACGTTTCATGATGAAGTGTTCGTCGGACAAGGGATCCAAGCGATCCTTTCCCCGCCACATGCCTTGCCGGCTTTGCCACACAGGGCCGCGATCGATGTGCTGCCGGCGGCCAGTTACGCTTACCATGCGAACTTGCTGGGCCTGCCAGCCGGCGTCGTTCCCTGGACAAAGATCCGTGCCGACGAGTGCCTCATGAGTGCCTCGGCTCACGACGTCGCCGAGCGCCGCGCCGAGGAAGCGCTGATCGGCGCGGAAGGCTTGCCAATCGGCGTGCAGATCGCCGCGCCGAGGTGGCAGGAACACGTGGTCCTGGCGGTGATGCGACTGTTGGAGCGCTGTCGATCGTAGCGGGGGCGATTCGCCACCGCAATTCTGAATCCAGCGATGCGGTGGCGAGACGCCCCCGCTATGAGCAACATCCCTACGCATCGGTCTGCGAATGCAGCGCGATCCGATTTCCTTCGCTATCTTTCACCACGGCTCGAAAGCCGTGCGGACCAATCGCGTGCGTGGGCTGCACGATGCTGCCGCCGAGCGGTTCCACCTGACTGACGGCATGCTTAATCCGGCCATCGACGTTGAGGTAGAGCATGATCCCCGTGGCAGAAACCTCCGCCGGATTGATCACCAGACAGCCACCGTTGCCATCCTGATGGTCGAGCACGCAGAACGTGAAATCGCCAAAGGTTTGCTTGTGAATCTGAATGCCAAGCACCGCCCGATAAAAGGCGGCGGCCCGGTCGAGATCGGCCACGGGAATGTCGAACCAGACAGCGCGATTGTTTTTGGAGTTGTAGTCGCTCATAGAATGCTCAAGGATAGGAGGGAGCTTTGGAAAAGTGAAGCGTTGTATCGGTCTTCGGCGGAGCCGCGAGTAAACCTTCAAGTTTAACGATTTTCTCTTCCACCGCAGCCTTTTCTTCCGCGGCAGCATTGCCGAGTTGTTTGCTCAGAATCCGATAATACTTGACGGCTTCCTGGAGATGAGCGCGACGCTCGGTGTCATTCGCTTGTTCGTGAGCCACGCCAGCCCATACCTCATGCGCTTTAGCCAAATGCTCGCTAGCCTCGCTGTGTTCCGTGGCCAGCGGAGCGAGAAGTTCGTCGACGGATCTCAAGCGTCTTGCCGCCTCATCATGCATTTGCTTGTCGGCCAAAAATCCGGAGTAATCGAGAAGCAACGCAGCATGTTCAAAGCGATACTTGATGGTTTCCGGATTCTCCCGATCGAGTTGCTCTGCGACTGGCTCGGCTTTGGCATAGTAGGCCTCCGCGTCGTCGGTGAGACTCGCTCGCATTCGATAGGATATGAGCAAGCGGTAGAGATACTGAGGATGGGTCGGCTCGCTCTTGAGCAATCGCTCGAATTTTTCAATAGCGTGATCGAGCGAACTAGCAGCGCGATCGGCATCGGGCTTGTCACCCGCCAGGTAGAGCAATCCTAGATTGAATGCTCCTAGGCCGCTGTCGCGGACGACAGCATCGCTCGTTTGGTCTTCTTTCAGCAGCTCCTGGCGTACTTTTTGGGCTGCTTCCTGTTCTTGCACGGCTCTTTGCCAATCTTCCTTGCCCTGGAAGCCAATGCCCAGATTCATATGGACGTTGGCGTTCTTACGAATCAGCTCGTGGTCCTCGGGAAATTCTTTGACTAGAGCATCACGGAGCCGTGCGGCCTCCTCAAACGAAGCAATCGATTTCTCCCAATTGCGTGCCAGCTTGTACCATTCCCCGCGAATGCTGAGCGTATCACTTAGGGAGCGGCGAACTTCAGGATCCCCCGGCTGGTCCCTGAGCATAAGCCGTTGCAGTTTCTCAGCATTATCTAACGACTCCGTGGCCTTGAGAGGATCGTCCAATTCCCGCTCAATTAATGCCACGCGCCGATAAGCGTCGGCTAGTTCGCGGCGAATACTAGAGTTATCCGCGTTCTCGCTGAGAAATGTCTGGTAGTGGTCCCGCGCTTTCGCAAGCAAGGAGCGGCGAACAAGATTCAATCCCGACCTCTTAAACAGCTCGTTCTCGCTCACCTCTGTGAATAATTCGTCAACCACCTTCATAGCGTTCTGCAGGTTGTGATCGGACTTGTGCAATGCTCTAGTGGTCTGCGCATATCCGATGATGATTGCCAACATGGCGATCGCCGCCGACAGGCTCGCCAATCCCGATGCGATGGCCAGCTTGGGATTCCTCCGGCACCACCGCCATGCCCGCTCCGGCCAGGAGGCTGGGCGAGCCAGAATCGGTTCGTGGTTGAGGTACCGCTTGAGATCATCGGCCAGGGCGAGGGCCGACGCGTAGCGCTTGGCCGGCTCCTTTTGCAGGCACTTGAGGCAGATCGTCTCCAGGTCGCGGTCGATGGCCGGGTTCAGCCGCCGCGGCGGGACAGGGTCTTCCTCGAATACCTGGCGGATCGTTTCCGCCACGTTCGCCGCTTGAAACGGCGGGCGCGACGTGAGCACGTGATACAGCGCCGCTCCCAGCGAATACACGTCGGCCAGCGCCGTCACCTTGCCCGAGTCGCGGGCTTGCTCAGGCGACATGTACGAGGGCGTGCCCATGACGTCGCCGGCATGGGTCAGCTCGTCGCGCTGCTCCAGAAACTTCGCCAGGCCGAAGTCGGTGAGCATGGGCCGGCCCGACTTCGTTTCGACAATGATGTTGTGCGGCTTCAAATCGCGGTGCAGCACACCCTGCTCATGAGCGTAGTGCAGGCCGCGGGCAATCGGCTCGATGTAGCGGGCAGCATCCTGGTTGCTCATCGCCTTGTTGCGGAGCATGTCGTACAGGCTGGTGCCGTCGACGAACCGCATGGCGTAGTAGCGGAGGGAGCCGTTATCCCCAACGTCGTACACGGGAACCAGGTTGTCGTGCTCCAGCCGGGCTGCCGCATGGGCCTCGTGGCGAAAGCGATCGAGCGTGCTTTTGCGAGTGGCGAGCGGCAACGTATCGAGTACGTCGTTGCGAACCACCTTGAGAGCTACGTCGCGATTCGCTGAGAGTTGCTTCGCTCGATACACGACTCCCATGCCGCCGCGACCCAACTCGGAGATAATCTGATAGCCGGGGATTTTCGGTACGCCTTGCTGGAACGCTTCTTCCTGAGCCGCGAGTTGGCCGGCCACATCGAGCTGGATCGTATCCATGTTCGGCGGGGGCGACGCCATGATTGTTGCGTCTCTTCCCGGCTTCATTTCCACTGTGGGCGGCTCGCTGGTGGGCATCGCCGTGACCAGATCGGCGCGGTACCGCTGAATCAGGCGGCTGGCACACTGGGGATAGCGTTGCAAGTAGTCGTCGAGCCGGGCGACCTCGCCAATTCCCTCGCGCAGCAGCATCTCAGCGAGGATCAGATCGCTCAGCGTGTCTGGATCCTTGGCCAGTTCGGGGTAGCGTCGCAGATAGGCATCCACGGAGACACGGTTGCCTCCCTGCCAGCTCTTCTGTTGCTCGGTGCGCAGCTCTTTGAGCATCGGTCAGTTCAATAAGGACGCCGCAATCCCCTGGACCGGACCCACGCCGGAGGGATTCGTCTGCCCCGATGATAACGCGCCGCACCGGTCTTTGTGACACGAGGAACGTGCGATTATGCCCAGCAGCCCGCGATCAATGAACCCACGTTGTGCTGGCATTCGCTTGCATTGCATTGCCAGCCTGATCAAAGATGCCTGAGCCGGCTGCTGTCAAAGTCATTTGGTAGTTGCCAGAACCCCTCGGCAAAGTAGAAAGATCGATCGTGTAATTCGCGCCTCCGCCGCTCAACATACCGGGCGTCAGCGGCACAGGGTTTCCATTGAACAGCAACGTGAAATCGTCAATGCTAACTCCGGTGACCGGCTCGTTGAAAGTAACCGCAACCATGCCCAGGTTGGCTCCTGGGCCGGGCACGGTGTAGGCGAGCACCGCCGTGGGCGCGGCACGATCCGACGTGACGGCGAACGTGCCACCCGAATTGTTGTTGCCGGCGGCATCTTGAGCCACACCGGCTGGCACTGTCACGCGAACGGGCCCGTTGCCATTGGGCGCAACGTTCACGGTGTAGTTAGCGCCGCCTGCGGGACCGCTGAAATCAATGATTGTGCCGTTCGTGATCGTGAGGTCCCCCTGCACAAAGCCATTTACCGGCTCACTGAAGCCAATCGTGAAAGGAATCGTATTGGCGTTGGTGGGACTCGCTGCTGGGCTGCCAACCACCACGCCGGGCGCAGTGCGGTCGCTCGTGATCGTCGCTTGTGCCGCAGCTGTATTGTCGTTGCCGGCGGCGTCTTGAGCCACAGCGGCGGGGACATCGACCGTCACGATGCCATCGCCCGATGGAGTTATATCAAACGTGTAGACCGCGCCACTGCCTTGCAGATTGCTGGCGACGCCATTGTTCGGCACGATGTCGGCCAGTGTAAACCCAGTGACAGGTTCATCGAACGTGACCTTGAAGGGAATTGTTGCGGCATTCGTCGGACTGGCAATCTGAGTGGAAATGACGGTCCCCGGCCTGGTCCGGTCACTCACCACCGAGACTGGCGGGGCAGGAGTATTGTCGTTGCCAGCGCTATCCTGTGCCACATTAGCCGGAATGCTGACGGTAACCGTGCCATCGGCGGTTGGCGTCACATCGAATGTGTAATCAGCTCCCGCGCCAGCAAAGTTGCTCAGCGTGCCATTGGCTACGATGTCGGAAAGGGCAAAGCCAGTAACCGGCTCGGTGAAGCTGACCGTGTAGGAGATCACTGCAGCGTTGGTGGGGCTGACAGCCGCCGTCATAATCACCACATCCGGCCGCGTGCGATCGCTGGTTAGCGAGACCGTCGCCGAAGGGGTGTTGTCGTTACCCGCGGCATCCTGCGCTACCTTGGGGGGTACGCGCACCGTGACCAGCCCATCGGCGATCGGCTTCAAGTCAAACGTGTAGTTGGCGCCCGATCCAGCCAGATTGGCAACCCCGCCGTTGGTGACTACGAGGTCGGCGAGCGTGAACCCCGTGACGGGTTCATCAAACGTTACGGTGAACGGAATGGTGCTGGCATTCGTCGGGCTGCGGAGAACGGTAGCCAGTACAACGCCGGGGGCCTTGCGATCGCTAACGATGGAAAGTGGAATTGCCGCTGTGTTGTCGTTCCCAGCGGCATCTTGCGCGGCCGCCGCGGGCAGGTTGATCGTCACCAGGCCGTCAGTTACAGGCGTCACATCGAACGTGTAGGTATCTCCGGCACCCTTAAGGTTGCTGGGCGTTCCATTGGCAATATTCAAATCAGCCAAGGTGAATCCGGCCACGGGTTCGCTGAACGTGACAGAAACCGGAATGACCGCGGCGTTGGTGGGACTCGCCAAAACGCTGGCAATCAGCGCACCCGGCTTTGTACGATCGCTCAAGATCGACAAAGGTGCGGCAGCCAGGTTGTCGTTCTTGGCCGCGTCGCGAGCAACGGCGCTGGGCACATTCACCGTCACGGCTCCATCAGCCGCCGGAGCGATGTTGAACGTATAAGTCCTGCCGCCGCCAGCGAATCCCGATGCCACGCCATTGCCCACCACGATGTCGCTGAGCCTGAATCCTGTCACTGGTTCGCTGAAATCGACCTGCACGGGAAGGAGCGCGGCATTCGTCGGACCCCTTAAGCGGCTCGTAATCAACGTCGTGGGCGCAGTCTGGTCGCTGACAACGACCAGCGGAGCCGAAGCTCGGTTGCTGTTGTTAGCAGGATCGAAGGCGATGGCTGCAGGCACGCGGACGGTAACAGCGCCTTCGGCCGCAGGCGACACATTGAACGTGTAGATTCGGCCGCTCCCGGCAAAGCCGCTGATCGTGCCGTTGCTTAACGCCACGTCGCCCGCAGCGAAGCCAGTCACCGGTTCGCTGAACACAACCCGATACGCAATTGCGGCGAGGTTGGTAGGATTCGCTGCTGTGGTCGTCAGAATGGTGGTGGGCTGCGTGCGATCGCTCGTGATCGATAGCGGCGCCGATGCCGTGTTGGCCTTACCCGCGGCGTTGTTGGCGATCGCCGCGGGAACTGTGACTGTGACCACTCCATCGGCCGTTGGTGCGATGCGGAAGGAGTAGTTCGCTCCGCTGCCGGCAAAGCTGGATGCCGTACCGTTGATCACCGCCAGATCGCCGATCGCAAAACCGGTCACAGGCTGGCTGAAGGTCACGCGATAGAAAATCGAAGCCAGGTTCGTGGGGCTCGTTGCCAAGGTGGTGAGCACCACGCCTGGCGTTAAGCGATTGCTCGTAATCGACAGCGGAGCAGCTGCCGTGTTGTCGTTGCCCGCCGCGTCGCTGGCCGCGCCGGCAGGAATGCCAACCGTCACCACGCCGTCGGCCGTGGGAGCGACACGGAATGAGTAGCTCGCACCGCTGCCAACAAAGTTGGATACCGAGCCATTGACCACCGCCAGATCGCCCGCCGCAAATCCAGTCACGGACTCGCTGAAGGTGACATTGTAGAAGAACGAAGCGGCGTTCGAGGGATTGGTGGCTGTCGTGGTCAGCAAAGTAGTCGGCGGTGTGCGATCGCTGGTGATCGACAAAGTCGCGGAGGCCGTATTGTCGTTGTCCGCCGCATCGCTGGCGCTGGCGGAAGGAATGTTAACGGTTACTGGACCATCGACCGCAGGCGCCACGCGGAACGAATAACTCCTGCCGCTGCCGACAAAGCCGGAAATCGTACCATTCACGACTGCCACGTCGCCGATGGCGAAGCCAGTCACCGTCTCGCTGAAAGTTACGCGATAGGACAGCGAACTCGCGTTGGTGGGACTCGTTGCCGTGGTCGCCACCATCGCGCTGGGTCGCGTGCGGTCGCTCCTGATCGACACTGTGGCGGCCGCCGAATTGTCGTTTCCGGCGGCATCTTGAGCTGCGGCGGCAGGCAATCCAACCGTCACCACTCCGTCGGCGGCAGGCGTCACGCTGAACGTGTAGCTCGCGCCGCTGCCAGTGAAGTCGGCGATTGTGCCATTGGTAATCACAACATCGGCGGCCGTGAAACCACTCACGGCTTCAGAGAAACCGATCCTGATGGGAAGGGAAGCCGCGTTCGTCGGGCTCGTCGCGTTTGTCGAAATCACCGCCGCCGGTGCAGTCCGATCGCTGATGATCGAGAGCGGAAGTGCCGCCAGGTTGCCATTGCCAGCGGCGTCCATCGCGACCAAACCAGGTACATTCACCGTCACTGTGCCATCGGCCGCCGGAATCACGCGGAAGGTGTAAGTTGAACCACTGCCTGCAAAACCAGCCATCCTCCCATTCGCGATAATAACATCGTCGGCCGTGAAGCCGGTTACCGCTTGCGTAAAGGTAACGTGGAAGGGAATCGAGTCTGCATTAGTGGGACTGGGCGATGGGCTGAAGAGCGTCGTCGCTGGCGATGTGCGATCGCTGCGAATGAACAGCGATGCAGCGCGCGTATTGTCGTTGGCAGCGGCATCTTGAGCCGCTGAACCAGGAATGCCAATCGTTACCACGCCATCGGACAGGGGCGTAACGTTGAAGGTGTACAGCGCGCCGCTGCCGGAAAAGCCGCTGATCGTTCCATTGGTGAGAACCACATCGTCCGCAGTGAAACCGCGGACTGCTTCCGTGAAGGTCGCTCGAACAGGGAACGATGCCGCATTGCTGGGACTGATGGCAGTGCTGCTCAACACCACGGCGGGAAGCGTACGATCGCTGACGATCGTAACCGTCCCCGAAGCGGTATTGTCGTTCCCGGCCAGGTCTTGGGCGACGGCGGCAGGAACGCGCACGATCACCGGACCATCGGCGATGGGACTCACATTGAATGTGTAGGAGTCGCCTGCACCGGCAAATCCGCTCACCGAACCATTGGAGACTTCCAGATCGGCCGCAACAAATCCAGTGACAGATTGCCTGAAAGCGACACGGAAGGGGATCGAGTCAGCATTGGTGGGGTCGGGCGAGGTGCTTGCCAGCGTGACTGTCGGCGCCGTCGAGTCGCTGCGGATAGAAACGGCGTTGGAGCCGCGGTTGTCATTCAGCGCGGCATCCTGGGCAACACTTGCAGGAACCCTCACGGTGACGATGCCGTCGGCCGTAGGCGCTACCGTGAACGTGAAACTCGTACCGTTTCCCGAGATTCCAACTACGGAGCCGTTGACTACGGCAATGTCGGCAGCCGTGAAGCCGTCGACCGGCTCGCTGAACACGACCTGAAACGGAATGGTTGCCGCACTCGAAGGATTCGGTGCAGAGCTGGAAAGAACCGCCCTGGGCGGAGTGCGATCGCTGACGATGGAGACGGCCGGCGCTGCGATATTCTTGTTTCCCACCGCGTCGACAGCGGCTCCGGCAGGAATGCCGATCGTGATGATCCCATCGCCCCGCGGCGCGACATTCAACGTGTACGAGGCTCCGCTTCCTGTAAAGCTGCTTGCCGTAGCATTGCTCAGCACAATGTCTCTGAGTGTGAAACCAACGACCGGTTCAGTGAACTTAACGGTGATCGGGATCGATGCTGCGTTGGTCGGTCCACGAACCGTCGTGGTAATCTCTGCCGTGGGGCGGGTGTTGTCGAGGATATAACTCTGATCGACGGCCGGCCTGCGCGTGGGGAGCGAGTTTCCGGCGAGGTCGGTGATATTCTGCCCCTGCTTCAGCGCCAGCTTGACTGGGCCATTCAGCCCAGGCAGGTCCCCTCCCCTCAGAGTCACGTCGTACACACTGGGACTGACCTGCGTGACGCTCGTGATTCTGGCAGTGCTGCCGACCACCGAGAAGTCGCTCGCACCGACACCCGTCACCGGCTCGCTGAAGGTGGCTCGAAAAGAGATGGAATCGGCATTCGTCAGGCCACTGCCGGCGGCTTTGCGAGTTATCGAATCAAGCGCGGGCGGCACGCGATCGAACCTGATGGTGGCCGTGTTGGAAGCGGTGTTCGCATTGGAGGCCGCGTCGATCGCCCGCGACGCAGGGATGCGCAGCGAGACATCGCCGCTCGCCGTCGGGCGAACCAGCAGCGTGTAGGTGGTCGGCGAGTTGGCCGTGAACCTGCTAATAGTGCCGTTGGTGACAATGGCGTCCGCCGCCTGAAAGCCGGTGACAGGTTCGCTGAACGTCACGCGGAAGGGGAGTGGATCAGTGGAGTTGGTTGGCCCAGCTATCGTCGGCGACGCGATCGGCGCGGGTCGCGCAGTGTCAACGCGGAAGTTCAGCGTCCCTTCCGCTTGAAAATCGGTGAGTGCCGGAGCGCAAATGGAAAAGTACTTGGCATACACGCCGGCCCGCGCGCGAATGAGATACGGTCCATCGGCCAGCGCGATGGTGGTGAAATGGGCGACGCCATTGGCATCGGTCGGCACGTTCTCCAGATTCTGCACGGCGGTCTCGGAGCCGTCGTCGTTGAGGATCGAGATATCCGTCAGCGCGGAAGGGTGCGGTGTGTTCACCGCGATCGCCAGGCGGTTGTCGTTCGTGACCGTGGTGGCGGTGAACGCGCCCACGACGGGGGCGACGTCATCGAACGCCTGCAGCGATTGCACCGCCAGGAGCCGGCGGTCTTCCAGTGTTTGCAAGAAGGCGCGGCGGGCCGCAAGCTGCCTGGCCCGGCTTCTCCGCTGGGGAAACCGCAACCCAAATAGGGACGCAAGGAGACGTGATAGCATTGGCCGCACGGGTTGTTCGCTTTGAGGATCTGCCGCCTATCCCGTTCCCAATGGTGTTGAGGGACGCACGCCTTCGCGCGACAAATCCGGATAAGCGGGTGATGCCGGCCGGCGCAAGTGCCCAACCGGCAAACCTTCACGACTCTGTGCATCTTAACCAGCAACTTTGGCAAAGTATATGCATTTGCACTTTCCAAAACATCCGATATTTCCCATAGGACCAGAACTTCTGGCCCTCGCCTGGGACGACAATGGATTCGCCCCACGCAGTTCGTTGGTGGCATTTGCGAGGATCACGAGATGAGCGTGCCAGCTTGGATGCTTTTGCTCTGCACCGCGGGGGCGCAACCCGCCCTTGTGGAAGAGGCGAAGGAGCCTACCTTCTCGGTCGCTGAGGCGACGCAAGCCTGGTACGACGCGGAATATGTCAACTTTCAACCGCGCGGCTCGCTTTCGACTCCCGCCGCCCGTCCTTCCGACGTCGCCTTAAGCACGCAGCGCCGCACCGGAGCTGGCGGCTCCTACGCTCGCCTGGCACGCGTGCCGAACATGTTCGGCGACTCGATTCCGCCGACGGTGAACGCGTTCATTTGTGCCTGCGATCGCAGTCCGCAGGACCAGATTGTCACCGAGTTTCTCACCGGCGGCGGCTCGCGCTACACGCCGATCTCCGAAAACAACAAGCCGTTGCCCATGGACCGCGTGTTCTTCAACTACAACGGCTTCTACAACGCCATTACGACCACCAACCTCACGGCTGGCCATACCTTTGATTCCGATCTCCGCCGTTACACCTTCGGATTTGAGAAGACCTTCTTCGATGGGAATTCGTCGATTGAGATGCGGCTCCCCTTGATGAACTCGATCGACATCACCACCCCCGCTAATTTCACCAGCAGCGGAACGGTGGGCAACCTCACCCTGGTCTTCAAGCAACTGCTGTTGTCGACTGAGAATACCGCCCTGGCCGCCGGCATGGGGCTGGGTCTCCCCACCGGCGACCATCTCACGGGCCGATCGGGCGACACCGATTTCACGCTCGGCAATCAGGCCACGTACTTGTTGCCATATATCGGCATGATGCACAACTTCAGCGATAACCTGTTTGTCACCGCCTTCACGCAGATCGACATCGCCGCCAGCGGCGACAAGTTCGTGGTGGAAAACCAGGGCACGCTCGGCAAACTCAACGCTCCCACCTTCGCCCGCTTCGATCTGGGCACGGGCTACTGGCTGGTTCGCGATGTCGACTCGCCGTACCTCAACGGCATCGCGCTGATCAGCGAGTTCCATTATCTCACCACGCTCAGCGATGCCGACGAGATCATCATCAACGGCGGAACGAATGATTTCTCGCTCGCCGGCTCCGATAACCGCGTCGACTACCTCAATGTGACCGCGGGCGTTCACTGGCAAATCACGCCCATGTCGAACTTCCGCGTCTCGGGCGTGTTCCCCATGCGCCGCGACCCCGATCGCCAATTCGACTCAGAACTGCAGATGAGCTTCAATCGCTACTTCTAGGTCGGCAAATCCAGCCGCTTAACCCAATCGGCCAGATAGCTGTCGATCTGATCGGCACATCGGCGATAGAGTTCGGGCGGTCCGCCAATGGGATCGGCAATGTCGCCTCGCTCGGCGGAGACCAGGAAGGCTCGGTCGCGCGCTTCCGGCCATTGGGCCAGAATGGCTTCGCGGTGGCCTCGGGTCATCGTCAGAATCAAGTCGGCATAGCGGACGATGCGATCGCTCAGCGGCTGCGTTTCGTGAGCCGTTAGATCGAGCCCGCGGAGCTTCATGATTTCAACCGCTTCATCGGCCGCCCGGCCGCCAGCCATGGCGGCAATGCCCGCCGAGAGTACAAGTACGCCGCGGTCCTCCAACTCTTCAATCTTGCAACCCAATTGATCGGCCAGCCGCTTCTTCAGCAGGATCTCCGCCATGGGACTGCGGCAGGTGTTTCCCGTACAGACGAGCACGATCATGAAACTCGCGAATCGTTTCAGCGTGGCTTCTGAGATCACGCCGCCGCGCACCAGGCGCACCTTGCCATCGACGACCTCCACAATGGAAGCGGGCTGCGCGAATCGCGTGCGGCCATCGTCGAGCACCAGGTCGCATTGCCCGCCAAATTGCTCGATCGCCCCACGAGCCGTAACCGGCTCAGGCTGGTTGGGCTTGCAGGCGGGCCAGAGAACTAATGGCCCAGGCAGCAACCGCAGCATTGAGGTGATGATGGGATTGAGGGACACGCTGATTTGCAGGCGGCCGTCTACCACGACAGTCCGCCGGACCAACTCCGGCAAGCGCCGCACCACGCTATCGGCATGATCGTCTGGCAACCTCAGCGTGAGCGGCCCGGGCCAACACCGCCTGGCGAGCCGCACCGCCAGGGGCGGCAATTGGGGAACGTAATCCAGGGCATCGTCGGCGCTCTTGAGCACGAGCAGGGGCGGATCGCAATCGCTTTCGCGCAAGGTCACAACCCGTTTGACCGCGTCGTCATCGAGCCCGCTCGCCGCCAGGCAATAGACGGTTTCGGTGGGCAAAACCACCAGTTTGCCCTCCGCAACGGCTTGCACCGCCCGGTGGACCGCATCGCGCGTATCATCGCCCATTCCGCTGAGATCGATGATGGTGGGAGAAGCCATCCAGAGGGGGACCGGGGGTGATGAGATTGCAATAACATCATGCGCCGCAACCATTTTCGCGATTGCCAGCGGACCAGTAATGTTACGGCCCTGTGCGTAAGACGGTCAAGGCATAATTGCCCGCCAATAGGCAAAGTCACGCCCTGCAGGTAAGTTGGCAATCAAGCGGTTGCTCATCGAGCCGCGTCATTCATTTCACGCACCTATGCCCCACGTCGGCCTGTTCATTCCTTGTTATGTCGACCAGCTTTACCCGCGGGTCGGCATGGCCACGGTGGAGTTGCTGGAACGTTTTGGCTGCACCGTGGATTTTCCCGAGCAGCAAACCTGCTGCGGCCAGCCCATGGCCAACACGGGCTGCGATGCCCAGGCCAGGCCGCTCGCCGAGAAATTCTTAGCGATTTTCAAAGACTACGAGTACGTCGTGGCCCCTTCAGGCAGTTGCGTGGCGATGGTCCGCCACCATTACGAGGACTTTCTGCGCGGCCAGGCGGGATTTGCGGAGCTCAAGAAGAAGACATTTGAGCTGACGGAGTTCATGGTCGACGTGCTCAAGGTCGAGCAGATCGACGTGCGATTTCCTCACAAGGTGGGACTGCATCAAAGTTGCCACGGACTGCGCGAGTTGCGGCTGGGGAGTTCCAGCGAGATCGTCGGACCCAGCTTCGGCAAGGCGCGGCAACTGTTGGAATTGGTGGAGGGGGTGGAACTCGTCAAGCTGCAACGGGCCGATGAGTGTTGCGGCTTCGGCGGCACGTTCGCGGTGAACGAAGAAGCCGTGTCGTGCATGATGGGGCAGGATCGCATTTACGACCATGAGCAAGCCGGAGCGGAAGTGATCACCGCCAATGACATGTCTTGCCTGATGCACCTGGCCGGTTTGATTCGCCGCGAGAAAAAGCCACTGCGAGTCATGCACATCGCCGAGATTCTGGCGGGGGACCCCATATGAGCCACGCCACCAAGGCTGCCGAGTTCATCGCCGATCGCAAACGCGCCACCTGGCACGATCAGACGCTCTGGTTCGTGCGGACTAAGCGCGATAAAGCCGCCCAATCGCTCCCTGAGTGGGAGTTGCTGCGGGAAACAGCGTCGGCGATTAAAGCCTACACGATGGCGCATCTGGCCGATCTGCTCGAAGAGTTTGAGCGAAACGCCACGCGGCTCGGCGCGAAGGTGCATTGGGCCCGCGACGCTGCGGAGCATAACGAGATCGTGCTGGGCATTTTGCAGCAGCACAACGTCAAGCGGTTGGTGAAGAGCAAGTCGATGCTCACCGAGGAATGCCATCTCAATCCGTTCCTGGAGCGGCACGGCATACAGGTTGTCGATACCGACCTGGGCGAGCGCATCGTACAACTTGCCGGCGAGCCGCCGAGTCATATCGTGTTGCCGGCGATTCACAAGAAGAAGGAAGACATCGGCGAGTTATTCCATGAGCATCTCGGCACGGAACAGGGCGCCACCGATCCTCAATATCTCGCTGAGGCCGCGCGCGGCCACCTCCGCAATCACTTCATGCAGGCCGATGCCGGACTCACCGGCGTGAACTTCGCCATCGCCGAAACCGGCGGCTTTGTGGTTTGCACCAACGAAGGCAATGCCGATCTCGGCACGTCGCTCCCGAAATTGCACATCGCCTGCATGGGGATCGAAAAGCTGATTCCCAAGCCTGAGCATCTCAGTGTGTTCTTGCGGCTGCTGGCCCGCTCGGCGACAGGGCAGCCGATCACGACGTATTCCTCGCACTTTCACGGTCCGCTGCCCGGCGGCGAGCTGCACATCGTGCTGGTCGATAACGGCCGCACGCCCATTCTCGGCAGCGATGAGTTCCGCCGCTCGCTCAACTGCATCCGCTGCGGCGCGTGCATGAACACCTGCCCCGTGTATCGCCGCTCCGGCGGATTCAGCTATGAGAGCACGGTGCCCGGACCCATTGGCTCGATCCTCTCCCCAGCTCGAGATCCCAAAAAATACCAAAGCCTGCCGCACGCTTGTTCGCTGTGCGGCTCGTGCACCGATGTTTGCCCAGTGAAAATCGACATTCACCACCAACTGCTCACCTGGCGGAAAGAGATCGCCCACCAAGGACACCTGGCCTGGAGCAAGCGGATGAGCATGGTGCTGGCCAGCTTCGTCTTCCGCCGCCCCTGGCTATATAAGACCGCCGGCTGGCTGGCGCGCAAGATCATGCCCTGGATGCCGCGGTTCCTGATTTACAACGGTCTCAACAAATGGGGCCAACAGCGCGAGCTGCCTGAGTTTCCGAAACAAAGTTTTCGGGCGATGTATAGGAAACGAAGGTCGTAGCATGGGACTCCAGTCCCGTGCGTCCCAGATCGATCAAGCCGCAAAAATGCGCTCGGGTCTGGAGACCCAAGCTACAGAACCATGTCCAGCCGCCAACATATTCTCGATGCCATCCGCCAGCAGCCTGTGCCGCAGCGCGAGCTGCCGAGCATGCGGCAGAGCTGGATCACGTATCCCGATCGATTCGCGCAGTTCAAAGCCGCCGTCGAATTCGTGGGCGGACGTTGCTTCTCCGTCGCCAATGCCGACGAGGCGAACCGCGTACTTGCAGACACGCCAGCGTACACTCAGGCGAAAGAAATCGTGTCCCTGGCGCCGGGCGTTGGCCAGGCAAATATCGATCTCAACACGATCGATGATCCGCATCAGCTCGAAACGATCGATTTCGCCATCATCCGCGGCCATTTCGCCGTCGCCGAGAACGGCGCGATCTGGGTGACCGGCGAACAAGCCAAACACCGCGCCGCCTTCTTCATTTGCCAGCACCTGGCGATCGTCGTCCCGCGCGAGCAGATTCTCAACAACATGCATGAAGCCTACGAGCGGCTCTCGTTTCCCGAAGCGGGCTTCGGCGTGTTCATCTCTGGACCTTCAAAGACGGCCGACATTGAGCAGTCACTCGTCATCGGGGCACATGGGCCACGATCGTTGACCGTGCTGTGCCTGGGATGATCGTCGTCGTTCGCTCCGCGAACGACGACGATTCTGGTGCCTACACGGCTTGCCAGAGCACGTACTTCCGCGTCGACGCCATGATCGACGGATTCAGCGAATAGTTGCGCGTCAGGTGCAGCCGGTTCACTTCGCCGCAGACATTGCGTTGCGCGTAGCGCCCGGCTTCGGCGCCCAGCCAGGAGGCGGGCATGCCCACTTTACCGAGGGCCTCGGCCCCGCCCACCCGCGGATAAAACCGCAAGATCGGATCGCAACAGTTGTACAGATTCAGTAAGCGGTCGGTTGCATAGATCGCTCGGCCATCGCGATGCCCCGGCGCAAGCCAATAGTGATGCATAGCCGCGGCCCAGAAGACCGTGCGGGTCGTCGCGGCGTAGGGTCGCTCCAGCGTACGGCCATCGAGCACGCCGCCGGCCGTAAGCTGCAACGCGCCCCCGATCACGCGTGGTCCATAGCTGAAGCCAACATAGCTCAGTGGCGATTGTGCGGGAATGTGTCCGGTGAACCAGCCGAGCATGTAACTCTGCTGGTCGGCGAAAACGGCTTTCTCGCGGGCATCGGGAATCGGCCGTCCGCCACCTTCGCTGGGCCACTTCCAGATCACGAAGCGAATCGGCGGCGGTGAAGTTGGGCAGGCTTGCACAATCGATTGATACACCTGCCAGCCGCTCTCCATCGCCCAATGCACGTTCACGCGATGGCCGTGGACGAAAAAGATCGTGATCCGCCCGTCGCCTGAGTCGGCGAAAAACTGCTCTACCGACGATCGCTGCCAGGCTTGCCCCGGCGACATGCGGCTCGCCGACCAGCTCCGATTATTCGCTTCCGTGAGGCGGCCGCAGGGAACATTGCAGGTGTTAATGAACCACAGGTCGTCGGCTCGCGGCGGGCAAGGAGTGGCCCCCACAGCGGCGGAAGCCCCGGCCAACGTGGCAGCGCCAACGGCTGTTTGCAGGAAGTGGCGTCGCTGTAAGTTCATATTGGCGTTCACGTTAACTGTTGGCCGCCGTGCGCAGCACCGTAGGCGATTGTGGAAATGTAGCATGTTTGCAACATCTGTGGAGCAATTGGCGAACAGGATGTTGAAAAAAATACAGCGGTTGCGTTTGCACCTCGTTAGCCGTGGGGTAGTGTTGAGCGCCGAAAGAAATCCGAGCGAATCGATTGGAGCACTACCATGAAGAACGTGTTGTATTTCCTGATCGCGGTCATGCTGGTGGCAGCGACCTGTGGCTGCAGTTCCAGCTCTTGCGGCAACCGGCGATCGTGGTTCAGTTGGTGGAACCGGGGCGACTCTTGCCGCACTTGTGCCACTGAAACTTGTGCCGATGGTTCCGGCCTGCTGGGCACACCGATCCTGAACAATGTGCCGGCCGCTCCGCGCTCCGGCGTGCTCCCGGCCCCCCTGGGCGTAACACCCTACGTCGACGGGCAATAATCCGGCGACTCCACCGTAGAGAACTCACCTGGCGAGCGTCGCGCTTCAGGCTGCGACGCTCGCCACGCTTGTTTCTTGCGAACCTGCAGCCATTCTGGACAGTCCTGGATAGGACACGTAAACTAGGCAGAACTTGGGGCGGTAGCTCAGTTGGGAGAGCGTCGCGTTCGCAATGCGAAGGTCGGGGGTTCGACTCCCCTCCGCTCCACTTGGCAGAATGCCGAAGAATCGGGCCACGTGCGCCACCGATCTAATCGCCCCGCTCTGGGGCTGCGACGAATTGTCACCACTTGCGTCACTTCCGGCAAGAGCATTTACCGCTTCCGCCAACCACATCTCCCCGCGCGCATAACGACTCGCTCAGCAGCCGGGGCCGCCAAGAAACCAGTGAACTCCGAAAAACCGTAATGCGGCCCAGGTCTGCCTGCAGCGACTGGTTATGCGGCACGTTTCGCGCGATCACTTCGGACCCGGCTGAATGCGCCTGCGCTCAGGCGGCTCGGATGGCGCGCCATGGCCGTGGGCCTGCCAATCTGCATCGGCTTCTCGATCATTGTCAAAGAACGAGAATGTAGGTGGCCAGAACTCTCCTTCGTTGACGACACATTCCAACGTGCAATCTTGGAACGTGAAAATATAGTGTGTCAGGTCGGAGAACAACTCGGGATTATGGCGCGGGTGGACAGAGTTCCGCCTTTCTAGAGTCTTTATCAACGACGATTCCAAGACTTCATGGACAGAATAGTGCTTTAGGCCAGAGTTTGACAACGGATGGCCAGCCAGGGCCTCGTCATTAGGGTGGCCAAACACGAAATACCGACACATGGGAAAGCGTACGATCACTATTCGCTCGTCCTGGGCAATGTATCGGAGCGCGAAATTGGCATCGTCGGAATACACACGCGGCATAGCGACAACCGTCGGCTGGGGCCAATCGGATCGGACTATTGCTCGCTCGCTCATATCTGTCGCCGATTTTTCTTGCCGCATAACGACCGAGTTCACCCGCCGCCCGATGACTCTCTCCATCACGCTAGACGTTGCGGCGGTCGGGTGCAACGACTTGTTAGGCGGCCTACTTGGTCGCTTGCGCTTGCCCGTTGACAAAGAGGCGTCCCTCCCGATCGAGCAGAACCACGTCACCAGATTTCAGCGAACCGCCGTCCTTGCCGTTGGCGATTACTCGACCGTTCGCGATCTTTACCGCATTCTTGTTGCGGGAAACGATGGAACCCTCACCGCCTAGGCCAAAGCTCTCGTTGCCCGACTCGTCCTGGACGGTGATAGCTATTTTTTCTAACTGCGTCGGTTGCGCGCCGTTCGATGGAGTTGCCGAGGGTCGGCAGGCCGCAACTGTCGCCACAAGCATGGCCGCTGAAGCAATAGCAAGCCATCGAAGCCCTGTCATAGAAATCTCCAAACCGCATAACGACAAAATTCACCCGCCACGCCAACCAACACTGCCATTCACGCTAAACGTTGCCGTGGTCGGGTGCAATGGCTTGTTATGCCGAGCCCCGCGACAGGACGTTTGCTTGCCACCAATCGCGTAGACCTGGGTTGATTCTTCGCCAACCGATCCCATGGTATGACGGCTTCCGCATTTCGACGGCGATCAGCACCGCCGAGATGCAAACCATGATCAGCGTCGTGATGAGCCACCCCGGTTGTTCATACGCGAGGGTCGAGATGGCAAGTGTCAAATACAGCGAGGCCCAAATCAACTCAGGCGTTCGGGAGATGCGGAACACGTTGCAGAACAGGAAAAAATGCGCCACCACGAATCCGATTGCGAAGCCGAGCCAGAGAACGATAGGCGAGATGGAAAAGACGGCTACGGTGCCAAGCAGAAGGACGAACACATCAATGCCGGAAAGACGCACACCTGGCCGGAATTCTGGTTGAGGCGCATTCATACGCATAACGACCCAAGCTCAGCGACCCGGCCCACCAGACGCCACGCTTGCAACAGTGATGCGATGGCCGGGTTCGCTGCAGCGTATGGTTAGGCCGTTGGCGTGCGGTGCTCATGGGCGCTGTGCAGAAGTCTCGCGAACAACCAACTGCATCGCCTCAGCCTTGCTCATCTGCTGAATGCTCATGACTGCGGGCCACAAGAACATAAGACCAAGTCCGCGCTCGTGATGCAACGTTCGCAATGCATCTCCGAGGGAAGCGCCTGCCTCAAGGAGCGCCCTCAACTCCTGCTCTGTCTGTGTGCGGTCAATGAGCATGACGTGTGAAGCGGCCTAACTTGTTATTCAATCGCAACTCGCTGGATAATACCGGCTTCCCAATCCGTGGTCAAATCGCAAGTTCCTTTCCCACAGGACTTTGGGACGCCACGTGGCTGATTGCCTCGCGCGGATACATGGCAAACAACTGGATAACAGCAATATTGGCACCTTGCGCTAGATATCTGCGCCCACGGAGCGCAACTCTGCGCAGGCGACAATCGAGGGGCTGAACCTAGTTTCTGCGGAACGGACTTTGTCGCAAGCTTCCTGCATCACCTCCCACGTGCGCTCAGCATTTCTGCCGACGTAAAACCGGAGCGTCGTCGAGATACTCTCATGCCGCATTAACTCTTGCAGCTGTTGGGGCAAAACACGGCGTGACCACCGGTCCCCGAACGACCGGCGCAGATCATGCGCACTGGCGAATTTCTGACGACCCGTCCGCGGATCTACAGCTACCACCACGCGAGCAACTCGCCCAATGCGACAAATCAGCTTCGATGCCTTGTATTTCCAATCCGCTTCCCGAATGCGTTTAAACAGTCCCACCTTGAACACTTGGCCGCGACGATCTGCCTCCGCCACGAGAACAACGCGTCGCATTACGCGCTTTTGCATGGGTCGCCACTACTTTCGTAGATCGTAGCAGGCGATGCCTTGCTTCAAGCGAAGGTACAGCCGTCCCTGCGAGATCGCTGGCGAAGTGCATGCGTGCGGACCGCAGTCCTGGGCTTCCACTTGCTCGCTCAGCAGACCCTCCCGGTCAAATCGAGCGTGATACAACTGCTGGAAATCGTCAGGCTCCGCAGCGAAGCAAAGGAGACTGTCGAAAGCATAAAAAACCTGGCCTGCCGCAGCGATCAACGATGTGTAGCGCGGCTCTTTGACGTTCAATTCGGTCTTCCAAGTTTCCTTTCCATCCTCGAGCCGCAAGCAAACCAGTTTTTTCTCACCTTGTACGTACACGTAGTCCCCCACGATCACAGGGCTCGCGCCTGGATCGGCAATCGTCTGGCACTTCCACAGCAACTCGGCTTTGCTGTCGGAAATGCGGTAGCAACGCACTCCCCCTTTGCGGCTCTGGGCAAGCGTAACCATCCGTCCGTCGTGAATCACCGGAGTACTCGCGGTCGCTTCGGTCTTTACGCGCCACCGCTGGCTGCCGGTATCTGGATCGACGGCGACCGTTTCGCCGCCTCCCACGTGCGCAATGACGATCTTGGCGTTACTGAACTGAGCCAAGGCTGGGCTGCCATGCACCCCTTCCTTAACCACGTCGTCCCCTTGCCAGAGCACTTCGCCGGATTCAGCGGATAAACCCAATAAGCGGCCGGCAAACACGATCACCTTGCCGTCAACGACCAGCGGAGAGCTGTGCCAGGGTTCGTCGTTGTCTTCTCCGGGCAGTTGCCGCTTCCACAGTTCGTCTGCCGAGCCGGCATCCAGGCAGCGCACGATGCGACCTGCACCGAGAACAAACAACCGATCGTGTTCCAGAGCTGGCGTACTCGATTGCTGATATTTTGCCGCCTTGCTAGGGAACGTTTTGCGCCACACTTCTTTTCCGCTGCCTGCCTCCAAACAGCAAAGAGATTCCTGCTTTTTTCCATTACTGTGGCCAAAGAAGTACACCCGATCGCCCCCCACGATCGGACTCGACCAGCCCTCGCCTCGTCCCTCCGCCACGCACTCCCGATTCAACCAGACTGGTTTGATACCCGTCTCACTGATTTCGCGGATCAGATCCGGAGACTCAACATCAACGCCATCTCGCTGCGGACCGCGCCATTGGGGCCAATCGGCCAAGAGCGGATTGAGCACGCCGAGGAACAATACAAGTGTCGTCAAATGCGCATTCATCAGCTGTCCTCCATCTTGAGTTCCGTGTGACGGCAGAGTGCAATCAGAGTGCCGCGTTGGATGGGCGGTCAGAATACAGACTTGTGGAAGACCCGTTTTGCCGTCTCATGAAGACAGGTTCGGTTGCGCCGAGGCACGCTGTTTGCGTGTCTGCGAGGCTTGGAACTGCAATACTGCGCAAAAAGGTTTTACGGAGTTATCTTCCGAGGGTATCTCCGTGAACCCTCTGCTCCAAGAGCGCGAGGTACTTACCGGACATCCGTTCGACCAGTTCCAGGACACGCTCCAAGGCAAGGACGAGGAACTCCTCAAGTAGTTGCTGATGATGCCGCGACTCAGGGGTCAATTCGGAGATCTGCCGGCAGCGCTCCAGCTCGCGACTGGCCAGGTGAATAAGCTTCCGATACACCGCGAGGTCGGCGAGCAGGGCGAGTCGGGCCTGAATGGGATTCGCGGCCAGCAGGTTCTGCTGCCGCTCAAGGCTGCCTTCGTCCCAATCCCGATACTCGGCCGGAACGCCGCTGCGCTGCCACTGGGCTTTGATGGCCTGGAGCGACTCGTTGTAGCGTCCCATCACGTCGACGACGGCGTACTTGAAGGCGGCGTTCGTCCGTTCGACGGCAGTCCGCGAGGTGCTCATCAGCATCTTGTAGTGCGTCTCCTTGGTCAGGCTGCTGTTGAGCAACAGGAAGTTCAGCTTCTGCCAAATAGAACCAGGGGCCAGGAGCGGCATTTGCACCTTCTTGATGTGCTGCAGCAGAATGCCCTGCGCGATGATGCCGCGCTGAATATTTGATTGCCCTTCGTAAACCGTCAGTACGTCCGCATCCCGGGCGCGCTTGCTGAGGCCGAGTCCTTCTTCCGGGTTTTCCAGGTACCCGTTTCCACCCAGCGTTTGCCTGGCCTGGTAGATCGTTTGCTGCGCGAGCTCGCTGCCATAGAGCTTGGCCATGGCCGTTTCGGTGCCGAACCGCGTCGGCTCCGCGGCGGTTTGCAACAACTCGAGCAGTTTCTGGCTGCTGCGATAGACGTTCTTGGCTAGCGCCGCCGCCGGCGCCGCGTCGCGCAGCTTCTGAGTTTGCGCCTGAAGCAGATCGACGGCTTCGCGGAGCATCTTCTTTCGCTCGCTGAGCTTGAATCGCTGCCCTTCCGCCAGCGCCGTCTCGCACGCCCGCGTCGCCTCGCCGCACGCTTGCTGAATGTGCTGAGCAGAATAAGTCGCGAAGATTTGCTCGAGCTGGCGCTTCATTTCGGTAACCGCCGCCAGCGCGGCGACCAGCGTTTTCGACAGTTCCTGCCGGTCTCGATCGGCCTGGTCAACGAGAGTGGCCGCCTCCTGAACCAGCAGCTTGCCGACGAGGACCCGCGCTGCGAGTTCCCGCAAAGGGTGAGAGATCATTGGATAGCGGGAAATCGGAATTCCGTTCTGACTCCGCTGCTGGGCGTATCGCGTGGCAATCTCCAGCGCCGCGTCCGCTGTGCCCACGCCCATCGCTCCCACCAGGAACCGCGTTACGTCGAGCGTGCCGAGCAGCTTGGGATACATGTTCTCGCCCGGCGTTCCCAGCACGCAGCACTCGGGAACAATCACGTCCTTGAGATCGAAGTTGCCGTTGTTGACCTCGCGCAAGCCCGTTTTGTTCCACTCTCCGCCGGTGTGCCGAATGTTCTCTTCCCCGATCCGCTCGCGCGGCACGAGAAAACCATGAAAGACGCGGTCCTTGGGAGATTTGGCAGGATCGTCGACCGCGAACACGAGCAGGAAGTCGGCGCCGCGATGCACAACCTTTCCGGCGGCGTCGACAACTCGCGCTGCATTGCCGATGAACTTCTTATCGCCATTGAGCCGATAGACAGTTTGCCCGTTGGGGGCGGTTTCCTTGACGAAAGTCGTCGTCAGGCTGCGCGGATCGGAGCCGGCGTTCTTCTCGGTGAGGGCGAATCCGTAACCAAAGATGCCACGGTTCAGGGCATTGAGCCAGAGCGCCTGCTGCGCGAGGGTGCCGACACGATAGATCGTCTGGGCCGAGAGCCCCGTGCTCACGCCCATGAACGTGCCGATGCCGACGCCGCCGAGCCTGGCGGTCGCCTGCGCAGCAATGCCCATGGCGCGGGCGTGACCCTCTCGACCTACTCGTTGGAGAAACTCCTGCTGCGTTTGTTGCTGGCTCGTCAACGGACTTTCCAGTTGTTTCTTGATGTCTGCGGAAACCACGCCGGAGCGAACGAGTTCAGCGGCGAATTCGCTGGCGAGCGCCACGTCAGGCAGTGGCACTCCACTGACGTAGATGCCTTCAGCCACCATCCCTTGCATCACTCGCAGCGGCGGCATCTTGGTGCGGTCCCACTCGAGGACTTGCTCCAGGGGAGCTTCGCGGAGCACGATCGCCTCCAGTCGGCGAGCATACTCGGCGTGAACCAGAGAAAGATCCAGCAGCGAGCCCGTTGCGAGGCTCGCCCGCGCGTCGGAAAGGCCGTAGTCCAAATTCACAACGCTTTCCGGATCGTCGGGAATCTCGCCTTTGGGTTCCGTTTGAGATTGCATGGAGTTGGCCTGTGACGAAAAGGGGTCGGGAGTCTTTGGCGGAATAAGGGTGTTTACAGCAGAGTCTTATCCCGCCAAAGACTCCCGACCCCCTCGCGTTCCAGCGGCGGCACAACCGCGGACGAAAACGGATTGGGTCTGGCAAATTGCTGCGTCACCGGCTTGCTCAGGGCGATCAGCTCATCGAGCTTGGCTTGCATCCGCTGGCGGAATTCGATCACCAGCTCGTCGGAAAGATCATCGATGTCGCCCCGATGCTGTTCCACCCGCTCCCGCACGTTGATCGGATCGCCGCAGCGCAACAGGCCCTTTCTCCAGCCAGCCGCCACGGGCAGCACGTTGCGGAGACCATCGAGGAATGTCGCTTTCACGAGGTCGCGCTTCGTGCGCTTGAGCGTCTCGGCAATTTGCTCCTGCGTCAGGGACTCGGTTGCATAGACCTCGGCTTGAAAGGTATCCAGCCGGCGAATTTCGGCTACGAGCTTGGTCTCCTCGCGATAACGGCGCAGGGCAGGGTCATCTGGCGGGACCTGACTCTTCGGCCGCAAGAGCTTGATTTCCTTCTCGTAGCCGCGGAGCTGTGCCGACAGAATCCCGGTCTGCACGCCATAGATCGCTCGTAATCGCCCCAGCAGCTCTTCCTGAAACTGCCGTTGCACCGCAAAGAAGCTGTGCGGAGTAATCTTTTCCTGCGCAGATTCGGATTCGAACGCGGTAAGTTGCCTGGCGAGAATCCGCTCCTGCAGGGCGAAAAAACGGTCTTCCAAACGGGCCTGCCGATCGGAAGGAAAGCCGAGCTTGCGTTCGATCTGGCTCAGCTCAGCGGCCAGAGCAGCGCTTACGTCTTCAACAAAGAAGTACTTGCTGAGCATGGGGACGGCATAAACCGGCCGGGCGTCGCCTGCGGCGATGAGTTCGCGGCTGGTGCGAATGCTCATGTCGATAATGCCGCCGAAGATTGGTTGCACCTTATCGGCCGTCCAAGCCACACTCCCCTCGGGATGCAGCAGGTTGCCGTACCCCCGCTTCACCCAATCGATCGCATACTTCTTGGCCTCGTCCTTGCCGTTGGGGGCATTGGAAATCAAGTTGTTGCGGAGCCAAAAGCCTTGCATGAAGCGATTGGCGTTCACCGTTCCGTACCAGGCCCAATGCGACATTTGGGGCGAAACGCGATCGGCAAAGTACTTATCAAGGCTCCAGTCGGTAAAAAACTCGGGATGATTGGGGCCGACGAATGCGGCTGTATCTGCGTTGATGTATTGCTTGAACCTGGCGATCTCGCTCTCCGGAAAATCGACGTTTAGCACCTTCGCCGTACTGCCCGGACCAGGCAGATCTCGCAGCAGCGGCAGATTCCACACCAGCGGCAACCGGCGCAGGCCAGGAATGCCCTGCAGAATGAGCCAGCGATTGAGTGGGCTCACGACCGACATGACCAGGGAGCTCGGAATCGGTTTGGCGAAGTCTTTTGAGTTGAAGGCGGCCATGATCGTTGCTCCCTCTGGTTACTTCAGCCGCTGGTTATTTCAGCCACTGGGCCTGGTTCGCATAGAGACTGTCGATGAGTTCGGCGTACTTCTCTTCGATCCGCTTGCGGACCGGCTCTTCCTTGCCGGTGAGCGTGCCCTCTTCGAGCGACAGCGGCGGGATGATCGCGAAGTTGCGAATCTTCTCAAACACGCGTCCCTCGGAATTGACGTGCTGCTTGATCTCTTGCTCGACGAGCTTTCTGACAGCCACGGACTTGTTGGCGTCTTCGCCCCGTGGCAACGATTCCTGCCCCGCGCGGCGTTTAAGTTCCGCATCGCTGAGCGTGACAAGCGCGACCAGCGCTGGCCTTTTGTGTCCGAAGACCACGCCGTGCCGAATCAGCTTGCATGCATCGAAACGGTCGCCCACTTCGGTCGCACCGACATTCTCGCCGTTTTCCAGCACCAGCACGTCGTCGCAGCGGCCTTTGAGCCGCAGAAATCTGCCGTTCACAAATTCGCCGATATCGCTGGTGCGGTACCAGCGCACGCCCTGCTCGTCGGTCAGCCACGCTTTGGCCGTGGCGGTCGGCCGATTGAGATAGCCTGAGGCCAGACAGGGTGCGCTGATCAGCACTTCTTGCGTTTCGGGGTCAAGCCGAGCACGCACGTCAGGCGAGATGGCGTAGCCGACCGTGCCGTTGAAGTAGTCGACTCCAAACTCGCCCGGCCGATTGATGAACACGGGGCAATTCGTTTCCGAGGAGCCGTAGCCCTCCAGGATCGGAATGCCCAGCGCCCAGAAGAAGGTGTCCGTTTCAATGGGCAGCGCGGCGCCGCCGCTGATGAACACGTCGAACTTTTCCTGCGCGAATTGCTTCTTGATGATACCGCTCATTTTGCTCCGCACCGGTGCGAGCGATTGATAAAGCAGCGTCGTGAGCGGGCGAAACTTGCCTTCCACGCGGCAGCGCAGGCGCCGCGCGGCATTCAGAGCGACCAGTTTGGCAAGCTTTCCCTTGAGCCCGCCCTGGTCCATATTCCCGAGGATCTTTTTGCGGAGCTGGCTGAGGATCTTGGGGACGGTTGGCTCGATCCCCATGGCGTTCTCGCGATGATCCCGGCCGATCGACGCGCGGAATTCTGGCGTGATGTTGTTGGAGGACTTGTCGACCTCCGCGGGAAACACACCGACGGCGGGCGATGTCGAAACCGACTGCCCGATCCTCATCGGAAAAGCGTGGGCACGCTCCGGCAACGAACTGAACACGTGCGGCAAGTCGGATTCGGTTTTGGCCAGGTGCAGATTGGCGTAATCGATGATGCCCGACCGGGCGACCATCCGCAGATTATGGAGCGTTGCTCCGTGACTGCAGAGCACCCCTTTGGGAGCACCGCTCGAGCCCGAGGTGTAGACGATGTTGGCAATGTCTTCCATGCCGCGGGTTGAGATGATCCGTTCCGGTGGATCGGATGACTTGAGAATCTCCTCTGCCGGATGAACGAGCCCGGCAAATCTCGCGTACTTGTCGGGAACCGAAACCGAGTTGATAGCAATGATCTGCTCGAGCTCCAGCGTCGCTTTGTATTCGTCTTTGTCTTCATGCCCTTCGACGACGAAGGGTTTGTCCATGATCTTGAAGAGCTTATCAAGCTGCTCCTGATTCTGGACAACCACAATCTTCGTTCCGGAATCGATCAGACAGAATCCGGTCCGTTCCGCGGTATTGCGGACGTAAATATTGACGACCTCGCCGTCGGCATCCCACACGGCGATCTCGAACAGAGGCCAGTTGGGACCGTCGGCCGCAATAATGCCCACACGCTTTCCCGCTTGCACTCCGATTCCGCGCAAATAGTGCGCGATCCTTTGCTCGCGCCATTGAAACTCCGCCGCCGACATGCGCTCAACGGGCCGCTGCTTCTCCCCCTCGGTCCATTCGTGAATGACCGGCTGTTTGACGTGGGTCAGATCGGGATTGAGGTCGGCATGGAAATGAAATGCCTCGGCCACGTTGTCGAACATGGCGTACTGCAGCGTATCGAAGATGATCGTCCCGCCGAGGGTTGGACAACTCGCGGTCTGGCTGGCCAGCGCGTCGCGGTACCTCACGACGATCTCAGAACCGCCCGATTCAAGCTTTGTCGCGCCAGTGTTGGCCGCCTGAGGCATGATGGAAACTTCCTATCACGAATTCGCGTTACAACAGGCCGAGGGTCATTCGCCGGAATGGCGTTATACTGGGCTTGGTCTCCTAGCAATGAGCCCGTCCACCGACAAGTTTTTCGCGTATCGCATGAGTGCTCGTGCTGCCAGGCAGAAAAGCTAATGAATGAAAGCCGATGTGAGGCACAAAATGCAGCGAAGTCCGGCTCGATCGAGCGCGTGCCAGGCATCGGCAGCGCGGGCACTACTTGACGAGAATACAGGCGGTCACTGCTCACTCCGACTTAATGTCACGAATGCGAATATCTTTGAATTCGGCCCACATTGGTTTTCCCGCATGCAGTTGCAAGGCGAGGATTCCCTCGCTGAGGGCCAATTCCGGGTGATTGTCGGTAAAGTCCAGGATCAGTCGATTGTTCAGATAGTGCCGAATCTGTTTTCCTTTGCCAATGATGATCACGTCGTTCCAATCATCTAACTTGAACAGCTTCTGGAATCCGGCTTCGTCGATCAGGTCCGAACGTTTGACCTTCTTGCCTTCAGCTTCCCAGGTCGCTACTTCGCCAACGAGGCAGAGGCGACCGCGCTTCCCCCCTTCGTCGTAGATGAACGAGGACGTATCCGGAAACTTGATTTCATTCCGCACTTCGTGCTGGTAGCCGCGGACTACCCACTCATTACTGGGTTTGCCTTCGGTGATGTGCTTCGAGCGATATTGAATGCCCGAGTTGTTCGTGGCGTTGCAGCGGAATGACAGCCGCAGCTCGAAGTCTTTCGTGCGCCCGTCTTTCCAAATGATGAAGGTGTTCCCCTTCGCCGGATTTGCCTCGGTCGTTTCACCGTGAATGACGCCATCCTTCACGCTCCATAGCCGGGGATCACCGCTCCAACCGCTGAGGTCTTTGCCGTTGAAGATCGGCTTCATCCCTTCGCCTTCAGGCGGGGCGGTGTCTTGGGGTGAAGCAACTCGAGCGACAACCATCAGCGACAGAAAGGCAGTCAGGGCAAACTTGTGAAACATAGTGAGGTATTCCAGGGATGCTAGACTATGGAACGCGCCCCGTGTCGGACTTCAGGCTGCGCTGGATCGCTATCCGAGAGGAGCCCAAATCCAAAGGATGCTGCCAATCAGTCTACGACCCGCGAGCAGCCCCGAACAGTATCATCCAAAAAACTCCACATCACGGAATCCAAGTGGCAATGACCTCGGCCCCTCGTGGCGGTCATTCCCAGCGCACATCGGCGAATCCATTTTTCGCGCAGCCGTCTTTGAATCGCTGGTTGATCTGCTGCAGGACGGCAAGACATTTGTCCTGAGCGACCGGCTGCGCATAGGGCAGCCGCAGCCGATCCGTGTGAGCGCGAAACTCGAGTCGCGCGATGAGGCAAGCCTGTCCGGCGCCTGATTCCTGACGCCTGGTGTTCACTCGCACAATGACATCAGCGGATTGTCCCGATCGGTCGGTCAATCGAGCGCCAAAATCGCTTTCCACAGGCCAGTTCTGGCTGCCAAAGGCGAATTGGTATTGTCCAAAACGGTCGGGCAACTCGTAGTTGACATCGACCAGCTTTGACTTCGAACTGCGATATTCCGAAGCGCGAAAGCGGCCTGCATGAACCTCGAAACCATCGAGATGCAGGGCCAGCGCCGCCAGCGAGTGAACTTCGGGCAGCCGATCTAGATCAGGCTCGCCTGTTTCGGGAATAGATAATTCAACGAACTGCGCGGCGCGCCCATACTCACTGGGCGCGAAGCGATGAATCCCCAGGTAGAGCAAGACGCAATTCACCGTGATGAACAGGAACAGCGTTCGCAAGCTGAAGCGATACCGGAAGATGTGCCACGCGAGTTTGTCAGGCCGGCCGCGCAAAGCGATTTGTCTCCCCATCGTCCTCACCGCCCCGCAACGCGTCCTCACCCCACTCGCCTGGCTACAACGCCTGCGCCACTCCCCGCACACCTGCCACGCCCGGGACGGTAAACAAGTAGAAGGGAATGAAGAGGCCCGCCGGAAAACGATACCGTTATGGCGCACGGCACTGAGATTTGTCGGGCTTTCGATCACTTCCCCTGGCTCGCTTCCCACTCAAGTGCTTCGCCGCGCACGAGGGACTCGACATTTTCTTTCCACCATTCAGACGCGGCCGCCCTCCTCCATTCGCCGGAGGCTAGTACTTCGCGAATTGCAGCGGGCACTTCCACGCTACGAGTGAACCGCTGAATGTGCGAATGAAAATGGAACGATCCGGTTTGACGTCGATCTCATCGGCACCGAAATACAGATGATTGGGGCAGATCGTCACGCTGGTCTTCTCTGACTTCTGCAACTCCGTGAACTGGAGGGCTGGCGAAAAGGCAAAGCTATAGGACGTTCCTTTTGGCCAAAGAACCGAGCAAAACAATCGTCTTTCCTTTTCCTTCTCCTTCGCTTCCCAAATCGCCACGCCACGATACTCGCGTAGCCGATCGCCGATCTCAGGACCTTCGATTTTGAGTCGAATCGCTTCATCGGCGAGTCGCACGTCCTGCGCAACCATCGCTCGCCACCAAAAAAGCTGGAACGCAAATACCAGCACTCCAAGAATGAAACGACGCGTTGGAGAAAGATTAGTCTTCATTAGTCTGGAGGTGGTCCGTCATTTCCGTCGGGTGAGATCCTCAGCACGAGTTGGCGAGCGCCTATCTGGCAGACCCGCGCTTGCGATGGGAAAAACACATCGATCGACAAACTCTTCAGCGGATGATGGGGCGCCAAACCCCTTAGAACTGCGGAGTATTCCTCGATCTTCTCACATGCGGGAGCGCCCTCAGCCGATGGCTTAACTCGTATCGATTCTAGATGGGGGCAACCGCAGATCAATGCTTCAAGGTTCAGGTTGTCGAGGTCCGAAACTGCGATTTCTAATGCTCGTAACGAAGGACAACGCTTTGCAACATCATGAATATCCTTCGCGCGATCGGATGCCACGTTCAATGTCTGAACTTGCGGCAACGCAGTAACTGTGTCTCGCCAGGACTCTTGAACGCGAATATTCGCGAGCCGCAAATACTCCAGATGTTTCATATTAGCGAGCGCATAAAGCAATGAAGAATCGCAAGGCAGTGGACAAGCTTCTCGACAACCCTGCACGGCGATTATGTCGACCAGACTGTTATCGACAAATTGAGGTCGCACGTTTGTGCTCAAGTCGCACCAGACGAGTTTCTCGGTTTTTAAGCACCGGCTCCATTCGTCCTGGAACCCCTCCCAAGAATCCAATCGAACACGTAGCGCGCGTAAGTCGCTTGCTTCTCCGACCGTCTGTAACGATGCACGCGAAAGGCGAGGTGCCGCAATGCTCAGCATCTGAAGATATCCTATGCTTTGCAGCGAGCTAAGGTCGAATCGCTCAGCCGATGAGAATACGCTGAGAAGGGCGATGTTTTGGAGCCTGGCAAGCTGTCGCATGTCTGTTGGAGAAGGGTCGTACAGCCAGACTCGTTTCTTGGCGGCCGCCAATTCCATGCTGGCGAGCATTTTCCATTCGTGCGCCGAACTCGAGCCTTGTCTGAACTGCGGCCCAAGAATCACATCGACATTGTGAGGGTATTTCAGGAAAGCGCCTGCACTAATGTGCTCTAAGATCGCATCGTCCGGCCGCCAGGCAACGGCTTCAGGCGTCTGGAACGGGTCACCTCCGGCATGTAAGGTTTCCTCACTTCCATCGTGGGCCACGACAATTGCTCCGGCGACGTGTAGCCGTTTGAGCAGTTGTCGCGCGCGATAGATGCGAGTCGACGAGGCCAGAATTAGGGAGGCGAACGAAACAATTAAAAAGAGGGAGAGGAGTGAATACTTACCGCGCCACAAAGCACGACTGCTCGTGGCGCGATTTACAGTTGATCGGCCTGCTGCAGACATTTTAGCGATTCCGCAGTGCCGCTCAGGGAGGTGGAAGCGGACAAACTTTGTCCACAACCTTATTCATGAAGTCGTTTATCTGTTGATCCATGGCTGCACCGTAGGCATTGATTATGTTTTCCGCGGCAGGAACGGTGGCGACCGTTGCAGGGACCGTAGCCAAACCCTTACCAGCTGCAATCAAATTATTCATGAAAGTGACGTTAGCAGTAAAATTGTCTGCGTACGTAATCAGCTTTCCGTTTGCCGGATTTTTGGATTGCACGATAACCCCATCGAGCCCCATTTCCCGAATCTTAAAGGACTTGTGATCGAAGTGGAATCGTTGCCGCGTTGATTCAACAGTCAAACGATTTACTACCCATGTTGTGGCGACTTTGTTCACTTCTTTCACGATGATGTCGGCAGCGCGTGCGCGATCATCTCCTTCGTACCCACTGATGATAGTATTAAATGTTGCGGTCCAACTCTCAAGAGAGTGCAGCACAGCTAAACGTTTTTCAGCATGGATGCGTTCGTGATTGATCGTCTCCTGGAGTTGCGCAACGGGCACAGGTAAATCCTTCACAAACCGAGCAATGTCCATTTGCATTGGCACATACGAGTCTTTTACGGCAATGACGCACTTGCCATCCACCATCTTAACTTCCAAGTTGAACTTTGCCGACCCAGTCTGAGCTCTTGTCTCGCCGAATGCCTTGGTATCGGGAAGCTTCTCTACATAGCTGCTCTCGCCCGGTTCTTGTTGCCCATCCTTGATTTGCGTCCATTTGAAAGTGTCGGGGAGTTCATCAGCCGTAGGGGGGTCCGCTCCTAGAGTCGAAAGCGGATTATCGGGATCTCCACCGAGCCCGTCGCCAGGGTCCATCCATGGGCCATCAATGAATTCATCAGCGTCCGACGCAGCATCATGTTGTTCGTAAGGAGTTGACTGGAATGGGCTGCCTGCAGGAAAAGTTGGAGGAGGCAACGACGCGACGTAAGTTGAGTTTTCACAAGCACAACCTGAATCGGAGCCACTTCCGGATCCTGTGCCCGACCCGGACCCTCCACCGCCACCGTATCCGTCGTTGTCCGAGATTGTGAAACTGCCAGAAGTTCCAGTGCCCCCTGTTCCCGAACCGAATGAGAACTCAACACCAATGGTTTCATCCGGCTCCGGCGTGGAGTCCGCCGTAAGCGCTATGCAGATATCCGGACCCTGGTACATATAGGTCGAGTTCGTGAACGTGTGCGACCCGGAACAGGCCGTATAGTCATTGGAACCAGCCGTGCCAGCTCCGGTGGTGTGGAACAGAACGGTCACTTGTTGGCCTGGCGCAGGGATTGGCGAGATCGACACGCTGGGATAGATCGTGTTCGGCGAATTGAGGCCGTTGTCCTCAATGCCGGCCGAATAGTACGTCGTGATTGTGTACACAGTCCCGGAACTTGATCCACTAGTGGATCCCGATCCGCTCGACGACCCCGAACCACTGCCCGAGGACGATCCAGAGCCGCTGCCGGACGATGATCCTGAACCACTGCCGCTCGCTGTTCCGCTGCCCGATGACGCCCCGCTTCCAGAACCGGAGCCGCCACCGCCGCCGGTGCCAATCACGTTGTTGATGTAATCGACGTCGGCCTGGTTCACCCACCAGTCATTGGTCACATCGGGCAGGCCGCCGTTGCTCGGGTGCGTGCCCGCGAACACTTGAACTGAGGAGTTACCGGAGTCGGAAATCGTTGTGGTCACTGCCTGAACGTCGAGGCTGGTCACAACGCCGTCGTTGTTCACGTCGGCGGGATTCATGGAGTTCCACCAAGGACTGGCATCCATGAGTTGTCGAGATTCCAACGCGTCGACCCCACCAAGCAGATTGCGGCGACGATCGTGAGCACGACGTTGCTTGCCTGTACGACCCATCAAGCGGTTCAGAAATGAGCGATTCATGGCGGCGGTCCCTCAGGTTTTGAGAAAATGAAGCCCCTTTCACGACGAGGCTTGTCAATCTAGGGAGGTGGAGGCGATTTGCCATAGGTATTTTGCCTATCCGCTGGCGGGATATTCGGATCGAGGGCGATCGCCAGGGCGAAGCATTGGGCGAGCCTGGTCAGCGAGGGAATTAGCAGCTTGAGGCGGATCGCATCGAGCTGGTTGCGGACGGTTTTCACGCTCGTTCCCAATTCGCCAGCGACCCGCTTGGGCGTGCAGTGCCGCACGAAGAGCAGCAGGACGGTTTGCTCCCGGCGGGACAGGGTATGGAACTCCGCCAGGAGCTGCGACGACGCGAGCAGCTCGCGGCGGAGCTGCTGCAAGCTGGGCGGGCCGGTGCTGGCCGGCGGTTCGTTCGGGAAGTGGAGGATCGTGGGGGGAGGTAGAACGTCGTCGCCGTTTCGCGGGCGTTTTTTGCGGGCGGGTTCGGCCATGGGACTTCCAGGGAAGAGAAGGAGAGGTTCTCTACCCAGACAGTCAAGATTTCGGGGCAAAACCGGGCCGGAAATCTGGAAAGAATGCGAAAAGAGGGGTCCAAACGCCCCGAGATGCCCTGGATTTGCTGGAAATCGGCATGGGTGCGCCGCCGCGGCTAGAATCCGGCATCGTCCTGCGCGCGGGCGGCGGAAGGGGCAGGCACGCTCGGAAACTCTCGCTGGGTGGTCGGACGAGACCGATAGAAAACCGCTAACTCAGAAATTTGAGATAGCGGCGGATTAGGGATTGTCGGCATAAACTATTGTGTTATATTTAACTAGTTATATAACACAAGCGTGTTGCTGCGCGCAGAGATAGGCATAAACCGCAAGGAGAGTCTACCTGCGCGAGGTCCGCGAAGATCGACAACTTTGCGGATACATGCGCCCCTGGCTTCTAGAGCGTGAAGCCGATGCGGAAGTAGTAGGTGGGCTTAGGGCGGAAGTCTTCGCTGTGGTCGTTGTGATAGCGGACCTGGCGGTCGAACACCCAGCCTGATTCCATATTCCACCCCGCCCCGCCCTGTCGGCGGCGTTCGTAGCCGAGCACGGCCCGGCTATCGAGGATGGAGACACGGTCGATCGAGCCGTTGAGCCGCTCGATGGCATACGTTTGACCGCCATAGAAATCGAACCCCGTGTAGAGCCAATCTTCGAACACCTCTTCGCTCCTCAGCCGCAGAGCGGCACGCGGATTGGGGAACATGGCCTCGAAGCGGCTCCAGTCGTTGGGCGTGAAGACCAGGCCGGTCATGGGGAGCATTTTGAGGTCGTCGCGGCCGAGGTAGATCGTGCCGGTGATCAGCGTAATGCGGTTCCGCACTACCTCGTACGCGCCAACCCACTTGCCCGTGACGCGGAGGGCATGTCCGCTGCTCTGCTGGAAATCGGAGTAGTAGCCGGGGGCGACGGAGAATACATGGGAGCTGCGCTGGGTGATCCGCAGGTTCCAGGTGAAGTCGACGTAGGCGTCGTAGAGCGTCGGCGGCAGATCAGGCGTGGTGGGGCCAGAGAGAGTGCGAGCGTCGGCCCCAGTGGTAATGTTCAGCGGCCATTCGCGGATGGGAAAGGGAATAGCCATCGTGCTGTACGTGGAAATGTCGGCGATCGCCGGGGCTCGTCCCTCCGTTCCGCCTTCGATAAAGCTGCCGGACAAGCCGAACTTCTGAAACAAGCCGGGCTTGCTTGGATATATGTGCGTCACCAGCGGCGGCGTATGGGCCTCCCACTCTTCGATCTCGGGCAAGGTGTCGTCGGCATGGCTGAAGAACGAGCCGAGCGGATCCCAACCTTCAGTTGGGCCGGGTGCAATCGTTTCCGGCGGCAGGATCGCTGGCGCAGCGGTCGCTGGCGGTGATGTCACGACCGAATGCAGCACCGGCGGTGGTAGCGATTCAGCGGGTGGTGGTCGGAAGGGGACTTGAGCGACGGGTGTGGGAACCTGTGCAACGGCAGGCTGCGAGGCGGTCTTGGTTGGCAATCGTGGCGTCCGCCATTTGACGTCCTGTCCCAGCAGACTCACGGCCAGCGCAAGCCATACGGCAACAGCGATGGCGGATCGTTGAGTAACGCCGGGGACAATCATCCGCCGCCGACCTCCTTAGAACGAGAAGCCGCCGCCGAGCAGGAACGTGTCGCGGGCGCGGAAACTGTCGGCGGGCGTTACAACGTATACGACATCGCGATTGAACACGTAGCCCACTTCGAAATAGCCTCGCCAGTTACGCTGGTTGATCCAATCGACGCCGAACTTCACGCGAATGTCATTGATGTCGACACGATCGCTCGTGCCATCGGTTCGCTGGATGGTCCAGGCGCCGCCACCGTACTCGCCCGACGCGTACGCCCAAACGTCGGAGGTGCCGATCGTGGTCAGATACTGCGAGTATTTGGGATTAGGAAAGAGAATGTCGACTTTGGTTTGAGCATTCGGCTGCCACACGAGTCCTCCGGCCGGCAGCAGCTTGATGTCGTTGCGATTGAGATACCACACGCCGAGCTTAAACGTAAGCGTCTCCGTGAGTCGCACAACGCCGAACCCCTCGCCGATCACGCGAATGCTGTGTGTGTTGAAGGTGTCGAAATCGGTGAAGGCCCCCACCGCCACGCCCAACTCCGCGCCAATGGGCCGATTCGGATCGCTGGCCCAGAAGAAATCGAGGAACGCGCTATAGGCATTGGGAGGCAAATCGGCGGGTATGGCGGCAGGGCCATCCCAGAGGTGCAACATGAACGTGGGAGTGATGTACAGCGGTTGCGTGGTGGCGAAGAAGTTTGGCAAAGCGCCCGTTACCGCGAATTCCAGATCGTGGATGCCGACGTCTTTCGGGTTGTCGCCGCCATACAGCCAGGTGTCGCTGAACCGTGGATGCTGAAAGATGCGGAACGGTTCGATGTACGGATCGAGCGTCGAACCCGGACCGTAAATCCCATTTGGAAACACTACCGACGGCGACTGCTGCGGGTACGTGTAGCCGGGATATGTGGGTGTCGCCGGAACGGTAGGAGTGACGTTCGGAGTCGTCGTTCCGAAGTTGGGCCACCAGGAACTCGGCGTGCTCGGAGCCGGGTTCGACCATGGGGTTGCTGATCCAGGCACAGCCGCCCCGGGGTAGGTGGTACCAGGATAGGCTGTGGTGGGCGCGCCGAAGCCGTTGCTCACTCCACCGCTTGGCCAGGAATTGAGTGTCGGTGGCGTGGAGGCGGCGCCAAAACTTGGCGTTCCCAATCGTGGTGCTGCGTACGGATCGAAGGTCCCGGAGGGAATCGCCCCCGCGGCGCCGGGCGCTGCATTGGGTGTGGGTGAGAACGATCCTGAGGGCAATGGCGTGAACTGCACCGGTATTGATTGCGCAGCAGCCAGCCCTCCACTCGCCACACAGGCGAGCCAGCAGAGCCAGCGGAGTAAGCAACAGCGGGCCATAAAAAACCGGCTCAGATTTCGTCCGAGAAAAGCCGATATCAATGGGTTCGGAAACAATCGCCCGGTTGATTACCGGTTGTCGCCAGCACGGTCAAGGTAGAAGTCGACAAAGCTTTGTTGGAGTTCCGCTTTCAGGCGGCAATGTGCGCTTCAAGGCCGGCAAAAGCCGGAACTTCAACCGCTAGCATCCTGATTGCAATCGGCTCACCGATTTCCGATGATTCGGAAGTTCTCATCGTCCCCACTTATCGTGAGCCGATTGCCATGCCGTCCGCTGCCCAGCGCATCGAGGAACTGCGCGAGAAGATTCGCTACTACGACCGCATGTACTACGTGGAGGCCAGTCCGGTCGTCAGCGACCTTGAATACGACAAACTATATAAGGAGTTGGAGCGGCTGGAGGAGCAGCATCCGGAGTTCGTTACGCCCGATAGTCCCACACAACGCGTCGGCGATGCTCCGGTGGATGGCCTGGAACAGGTGGCGCATCGCCTGCCGATGCTTTCGATCGAGAATTCCTACGCCGTTGAGGACCTCAAGGCGTTTGCGCTGCGGACCGAAAAGGCACTCGATGGTCAGCAGGTCGAGTGGGTGGTTGAGCTCAAGATCGATGGTGTGGCGATCTCGATCGTGTACGAAAACGGAGTGCTGGTCCGCGCCGTCACCCGCGGCGACGGGCGGATGGGGGACGACGTGACGCATAACGTCCGCACGATTCCCGATGTGCCGCTGCACCTGATCGGCAATAACATTCCGCCTGTGCTCGAGGTGCGCGGCGAAGTTTACATGACCAATAAAGACCTGGTCAAACTCAACGAGCAGCAGAAGGCCAGCGGCGGGCAGTTATACGCCAATACACGAAACGTGGCCGCCGGCGCCGTACGCCTGCTCGATCCGCGCATCGCCGCCCAGCGGCGACTGCGAGCCTTTGTGCATGGCGTGGGTTATTGCGAAGGGGTGAAGGCGACAACACACATGGAGTTCCTCAAGGAGGTTGCCGGTTACGGCTTGCCCGCTACGCCGGAGGTGCAGTGCTTCAAAACGATCGACGAGGCCATCGCCTACTGCGAGGACTGGATTGGCCGCCTGCACGAACTCGATTTTGAAGTCGATGGCTTTGTGCTCAAGGTGAATCGCTTCGACCAGCGGGACACGCTCGGCATGCGATCGAAGAGCCCGCGCTGGATCGTCGCCTACAAGTTCGAGAAGTACGAAGCGGAAACGACGCTCAACGAGATTCGTGTCCAGGTTGGGAAAACCGGAGCTGTGACACCCGTGGCCGAATTGGAGCCGGTGCAACTCGCCGGCACAACGGTTTCGCGAGCGAGCTTGCACAATGTCGACGAGATCGAACGGAAGGACATCCGCGTGGGCGACATCGTGGTTGTAGAGAAGGCAGGCAAGATCATTCCACACATCGTCCGCGTCGAAACGGCCAAGCGAAAGGGAGACTTGCCGAAGTTCAAGTTTCCGAAGAAGTGCCCCGAGTGCAATTCGCAACTGGAGAAAGATGCCGATGGTCCGTACATCCGCTGCTTGAATCCCGCCTGCCCCGCTCAGCTCAAGGAACGCATTCGTTTCTACGCTTCGCGTGGTGCGATGGACATCGAAGGACTGGGCGACAAGCTGGTCGATCAGCTCGTCGACGACGGCTTCGTGCAATCGTACGGCGATCTGTACCGGCTCACGGAGGACAAGCTGCTCAAGCTGGAGCGGATGGGAAAGAAATCGGCCGACAACCTGCTGCAAGGAGTCGAAGCGAGCAAGGGCCGCGGACTAGCGCGACTGCTCAACGCCCTATCGATCCTGCACGTTGGCTCGCGAAAGGCCCAGGTGCTGGCGGAGCACTTTGGGTCGATGGAGGATCTGCAGAAAGCCACGGTTGAAGAGTTGCAAATCAACGAGGTGGGCGAGATCATCGCTAAGAGCGTCCACACGTGGCTGCATAGCGCGGCCGGCGAAGCGACGATCCGCGACCTGGAGCAGTGCGGCGTGGTGATGACCGGCCCCAAGAAAGCAGCCGCAAACGCCGACGGCAAGTTGGCCGGCAAGACGCTCGTGGTGACCGGCACCCTATCCAAATACAAGCGCGATGAAATCGAGGACCTGATCGAGCAACATGGCGGCCGGGCCGCTTCCAGCGTGTCGAAGAAAACAGATTACCTGATCGCCGGAGAGGATGCCGGCAGCAAGCTCGATAAGGCCCAGCAGTTAGGCGTGAAGGTGATCGACGAAGAGGAGTTTGAGAAGCTGATTGCCCACACGAAGAAGGCACCGAAGTCGCTATTTTAAGTCACCCCAAGATCTCATGAATCACATGCCCATGCACGTCGGTCAGTCTTCGATCTAAACCATTGTGCCGCAAGGTGAGCCGCGTGTGATCGATGCCTAGCAAGTGCAGCACGGTGGCGTGAACGTCGTAGACCTGCGTGAAGTTGTCGCGGTCGGCCGGCTTGTAGCCCCATTGGTCGCTTGGTCCGTACGAAATGCCCCCCTTAATGCCGCCGCCGCAGAGCCAGTTGGTGAAGACGTAAGGATTGTGATCGCGTCCTTTGCCGCCCTGGCTGGAAGGCATGCGGCCGAACTCGGTGGTCCAGAGGATGATCGTGTCGTCGAGCAGTCCGCGTTGCTTGAGATCGGCGATCAGCGCTGCCGCGCCGCGAGCCATACCCATCGCCAGTGGACCATGATCGCGCTTGATGTCCTCGTGCGAGTCCCAGTTGCGGCGCGGGAAGCCGTTGTCGTTTCCGCTCCAGATTTGCACGAACCGCACGCCGCGCTCCAGCAGTCGCCGGGCACCCAGACACTTGCGTGAGAAGTAATCGATCTCTTCGATCGGGTTGATCTCTTTGTCGAACGTCGTTTTACCGTGGTCGAGCCCGTAGAGCTTGAGGATGTGCGCTGGCTCCTTGGAGATATCGAGCGCCTCCGGAGCAGAGAGCTGCATCTTAGCGGCCAACTCGTAGCTGCGGATGCGAGCATCGAGCCGGCCATCCCCCTTTCGCTCCTCCGCGTGCTCGCGGTTGATTTTCTTCATCAATTCGTGCGCCGCCGCTTCGCTGGCGGCAGTAATGAACTTGGCGCGCTTGTCGGGCATGAGATCAGCGATCGGATTTTCGCGGCCAGGGAAGATGATCGTGCCGGTGTGCTGCGAAGGTAGAAACGCCGCATCCCAGTTCTTCGGACCATTCGACGCATAGCCACGGTGATCGGGCAACACCACGAACGTCGGCAGATTGTCGTTGATGCTGCCAAGGCCGTAACTCACCCAGCAGCCCATGCCAGGAAAGCCCGGTGACTGAAAGCCAGTGGCTTGCAGATAGGTGGCTTGGCTATGCACGCCGGTCTTGCCAACGACGTTATGAACGAACGCCATCTCATCGATAACCTCGCCCAACGCTGCCACTGGCTCGCCGAGTTGCTTGCCGCATTTGCCGTAGGGCTGGAATTCCCACTGCGGCCGCAACCACGGGCCTAGCCCGTTCTGGAATGCCTCCACCGGCTCGCCAAAGTCGGAGGGTTTGCCATCGTGCTTGATCAGGTCGGGCTTGTAGTCAAACAGATCAATGTGGCTGGCAGCGCCGGCCATAAATAGTTGAATGACGCGTTTGGCTTTGGGAGGATGATGCGGCAAACCGGGGCGCGCAGCATCGGCGAGCAGGTGCTCATTGTGCAATAGGCTCGAGAGGGCAATTCCACCCAAGCCCCCGCCCGCCTCCCAGAGAAAATCGCGGCGCGATGGAGAGCACGGCATAAAGTGCTGGTGGATGATGAGCTAAAGCACGAGCGAGTGGATCCTTCCACCCTAACCCGAAGCAAGGGAAAGCGAAAGCTTACGTGCTCATGCCGAATCGGTAACACCGATCCGGGGACAGAGCTCCAACAGCACGCATTCGCTGCAAATTGGCTTGCGGGCCTTGCATACGCGTCGTCCGTGGTGAATGAGCCGGTGCGAGAAATCGATCCATTCGTCCTCCTTCAAGCACTGCATCAGGTCGCGCTCGATTTTGACCGCGTCGGTATTCTTCGTCAGACCCAGCCGCTGCGTCAGGCGAGTCACGTGCGTATCAACGACAACGCCCGTCGGAATCCCGTATGCCGTGCCGAGGACGACATTGGCAGTTTTGCGTCCCACACCGGGGAGAACGACCAGGGCCTCCAACTCCCTCGGCACTTTGCCGCCGTGGAGTTCGACGAGCTTTTTGGAACACTCTGTGATGTTCTTGGCTTTCGCGCGAAAGAAACCGGTGCTTTGGATGATCTTCTCGACGTCTTTGACTGTAGCTTCGGCCAGGGCGGCCGCGTCAGGATACTGGGCGAACAGGTCCTTGGTGACGATGTTCACGCGCTCGTCGGTGCATTGAGCCGAAAGAATCGTGGCGATGAGGAGCTGAAACGGCGAGCGATGGACCAAGGCACACTCCGCATCGGCGTACTCCTTGGCCAATCGCCGCACAATCGCTGCTGCCTGGCGACGCTTCTCCTTGGCGGCTTCCGATTCCTTAGCCAGTTCCTTTTTCAATTTGGCCACAGGCGAACTCTCGGGTGGGGTGACACGCGAACCAACACACTATAGCGCAAAAGAAAAGGCGTGCAGAGGCACGCCTTGACAATCTACGTTGAGCGACGCTTGGGCTAGTGCAAGGCCAGCGCCGGCTCCGGTCGCAGTGCGTTGCGATACATCTCGGCGATCTCCTCCGGAATATGCGCCAGATCGGCGCCGCGCAGATAATCGCCAATGGTCGTGCCGGTGCAATTGCTGTCAACGTTCGGCGCACCGTGCTGGTGGATCAGGTCGCCCAGGTGCACCGTGCGGAAGTCGATGCTGAGCCGCGTACGGTCGGACGTATTGGGAACCGTCGAATGGAGATGAGCGGCGGAGAAGATGAACAGGCCATCCTCTGGCGGAACCACGCGAATTTGCGGATCAAGCTCGACTGGCTCCAGTGCCTCCGATTGTCGGCGGGTATCCTTGCCCACTTGCTTGTGCGCATCCTTGCGGCCGTGCTCGTTCCAATCCTGATAGTTGAACTCGCAAGAGGAGTTCTTCAGAGGATGATCCCAATAGTGCGGATGAATCGCCATGCCGTTCTCGGCTTCGATCGGATACACCGGCAGCCACCAGTTGAGCTGGCACAGCGGCGGCGAGTACCAGATGTCGCGATGCGGCTTGAAGGCGTAGGCCAGCCCTGAATTCAGATAATCGCCGGCACAAGCTGTGCGTAATCTCGGCACATCGAAGTAGGTTTGTTCCAGATCGCAACCAAATTCGGCCAGCAGTGCAGGGATCAGTTCCTTGCAGCGCGGGTGATGAATGAACCGCGGCTTAAGTTGCGCCAGCACTGCTACGTACTGCTCGACGGACAGATAGCGCTGAGCGTCGCGCGGATCGAACGGCGCGAAGGCCTCTTCAGCCAATTCGCGACCAAGTTGGCACAACGCTGTGGTGGCTGGCCGCGGCGAAAAGGCATATAGATCGCCTTGATAGAGCCGGCTGCGGCGAACATCGTCGCTGTCTTTGCGGTCAAAAAAGATCGCGGTCATGAATGCTCCTCACGCAAGTTCGCGGCAACGCCGAGAAAGCTGCCAAACCTGTATCAAACACATCGTAGCTGCGCCGGAGAGCAAGCCGATCGCGCCGGCTAGGACTTGTAATGTGGGGGCCAACGCTGCGATCGTTACAGTCGATACAATGACTCCGCACAGCGTAGCCAGAAATCCGGCGCGGGTGTTTTTGAGCGCGGTTTGAGCACAAGCCAAGGCAGAGGTCGCCATCCATAGAATAGGGCAGACCGCCAGCACGGCCAGCGTGACCCCTTGCCCAGCGTATTCCGGACCATAAATCGCCGTGAGAATCCGGCCGCCAGCCAGCAGCAGGGCGATCGTCAGCGGCAGTAAGGCCGCGGTGGTTAATCCGAGGGCGGCGATCAGCAGGCGGACCAACCCGCGCACGCCTTGTTCGCCATAGGCATGAGCTGCCTTCGGCATGAGCAAATTACTCACAGCGAAGACAAACGGATTGGCAATCATCGGAATGCTCACGCAAGCAGCGAACAGTCCGGCCGCGGGATCGCCAACCAGCGAAGCCAGCAGCCAGATCGGAATCGTGCCACTCATGGCGCGGACGATCTGCGTTCCCATGATCCACTTGCCAATGTCCCAGGTGCGTCCCCAGTAAAGCGGCAGATGTCGTGGCCAACTGCTGGGACAGAGTCGCCAGGAGTAAATCACGGCAGGCAAGGCACAGCCAATGCCCACGATCGCCACCGCTTTGGCGCCGGTCAACTGATCGGTAACAGCCAATGCAAACAGTCCCGCAACCTGTAGCATCGCGGCGAGCACGTCGATCAGGGTGGCATGGCCCACGCTGAGGCGAGCCAACATCATCCGCCGCGCAAACTCCCACATCAACGAGAGAGGCGCTGCGACTGCAATAGCAACGGTCATTAAAAACACTTCGCCACTGGTCGGAAAGACGTTCATAAACCCCGCGACGAGCAGACCCGCGAGCACTACGATGCCCAGCAGCAGTGCGTGCATGATCACAACGCTGCCGGTAAGCGCGGCCCGGCTGCGTGGACGCAGCCGCGGCGCGCAAATCGCGAAGGGTGTTGTAAGCAACGCCTCCTGAATGCAGCCCAGCAGGACCAGGATGTAGAAGGCGCTGGCATACCGCCCGAGATCTTCAGGGCCAGCGAAACGGCCGACGATGATCGTAATCAGAAATCGGGAGCCACTGACAACCGCCTGATCGAACAGCGCCAGACCCCAATGCCGCGCCGATTTCCAACGCGAGGCGGCAGCCGGTTTGCTGGGCCGAAGAGGAACGTCGATCGCATTCTCGGCGGTGGCGGCGGATGTCAAACTGGCAGACACTTTTTGTAGTCTTTATAGTTTGTAGGTCAGGGCTCGCCCTGACGAAAAATTGTGTCGACCCTTTGTTCTGTCAGGGCGAGCCCTGACCTACTACAAGTTTGCTGGCGTGGAACGCTTCGGCGAAACGAGTTGGTGAATTTGCCTCCAGCCCGCGCAATCTTGCCAGACCAACGAACGTTTCGCGATCAAACCAGGGCTTGGTGGCTTGCGTGGGAAAGTGCTCCAGCAAGTCGTTGGCCTTGCGCTCGACAATCTCCTTGGTCAGCGGCACAAACAGGTTGGGCTGGCCCAAATCGCCTTCCCACTTGGGGATTTCATACTCCAAGATCGTCCGTCCCCGGAACGCGTTCCATGACAATTCTGCCACAAGGCGATGATCCTGGTGCCGGTCGTGGCGATGGTGCGTAAAGATCAAGTCAGGCTGCACCCGGCTGGCGAGTTCCTGGAACAGCGGCTTGATTTCCTGAGTTGCCTGAGGAAAGTAGCTATCCGGAAACGATTGCTGAATCAGCTCGATGCGATCCATCCCACCGGCGTACGCCAGGCAGCTGCGGCTGGCTTCGGCAGCCCGGCGTTCGTCGCCGCTGAGGACAACCCAGGTCACATGCAGCTCCGACTGGGTCGCGAGCAAGCTGAGGATCGTGCCGCCGCAGCCGATCTCAATGTCGTCGGCGTGAGCGCCGAGACAGAGCACGCGTTGCAGTGATTTCCAACCGAGTGGCATTTGGTGAGTGGTGAGTGGTGAGTGGTGAGTGGTGAGTGATCAGCGGGGTTTGCGAACACGGCTGCGTCCGTTCGACGAGGGAGCGACCGCCGCTCCTACCGTGACTTCCGCCAGATCGTCGCCGGCCGCCGCTTCCTGCGACCAAACGGCCCAGGGAGATTTGCCACGGGCGTGCAGGTCATCGAGGATCTGTTTTTCCTTAAAGGTATCCATGCAGGCGAAGAAGCCGGGATGCGAATACGAGTACAGCCGCCGGGATTGAGACAGCCGTTGAAAGGGCTCCACCACCAATTCTTCGCCGGCGTGCATGTGCTCGAAGACTTCCTGCTGCAAAACGAAGAAGCCGGCGTTCATCCACACATTGGTATCGCCGATCTCTTCGATCTTCTCCACAGCGCCGTTCTCATCGGTCTTCACGCAGTGGAAGCTTTGGGTCGGACGAACGGAGAGAAACGTCGCAGCGGCTTCGTTGCGGCGATGGAAGTCGATCAGGGTGGGCAAGTGGACATCGCTGAGCCCATCGGCATAGTTGGCCAGGAACGTTGATTCGCCGCGGAGGTGAGGTTCCACCGCCTTGAGCCGCTCACCGATCTTCGCCGTGACACCAGTATCGACGAAGGTGATGTTCCAATCATGAATGTCGCTGTTGAGCAGTTCCACCGAGCGGTCGCTGCCATTGAGCACGAAATCGTTGGAGACGCACTCGTCGTAGTTGAGGAAGTAGTTCTTGATCACATCGGCCTTCCAGCCCAGGCAAAGAATGAAGTCGGTGTGCCCGTAGTGGGCGTAGTACTTCATGATGTGCCAGAGGATCGGCCGATAGCCGATCGTGACCATGGGTTTGGGAATGGCTTCGGAGAATTCTCGCAGCCGCATCCCGTATCCACCACAGAACAGCACGACTTTCATTTTCTTTACCTCGCGGTCGCCAAAAGGTGCATGACTGGCCTCTGAACTCCATACAAGTTGGGCCGGCGAGAAATTCAAGCCTTTGGCAGCAACTGGTTTATATTCGCGGTGGGGTTAGCGCTGGTATAATCCTACCTACTTTTTCCAATCGTTACAGATTCTTGACAGTTCCGCGTTGAAACCGGAGACTCAGCAAGAATACTGGAGTTCTGAGTCGCAACGGCTTGCACGTTGACTCCCCTCTCCTCAACGCCGCCGGCAAGATGCCACTGCCCCCTCTTCGGGATGGTCCTGGATTTCGAGGATTCGCTATGTCCAACTCACGCAGAATCGATTTGCCCTTTGTCCTTGAGGCGTTGCGACGGTTTCGCCACCGCGCGGTCACCTTCCTGGTGATCGCCGTGGGAATCGTGATTGCCGGTGTGCTCCTAGCGCCGCGCCAGTATTCCTCGGAGGCCCGCTTGTTCCTGCGGGTGGGGCGCGAAAGCGGTGGGCTCGATGCCACAGCCACGATCGGCGACAACATTGCCATCAACGACAACCGGCTGAACGAAGTGAACTCCGCCTTAGAGATGCTCAAGAGCCGAGAATTGTGCGTGCGGGTGGTGGACCGCCTGGGTCCGCAAGCCATCCTGGATCCGCCTGCTGGCGTTGAGCCGTCGGACGACGCGAACTCCGGCCCTTCGGTGCTATCCCTGGCCTGGACTGGCATAGTGAAGAGACTGGAAGCTGTGGGCATTCTCGATCCAGTCGATGCTCATGAACGGGCAATCAAAGAATTGGGCGAAGCAATGCAGGCAACGGTGCCCAAGAACACATGCGTGATCACGGTTACCTGCCGCTCAGCAACGCCGGAGAACGCACAGAAGATTGTCGCTGAGATCCTAGCCTGCTACGCCGAGATGCACCTGCAGGCCCACCGCACGCCGCAGTCATACGAGTTTTTCATCGAGCAGAGCGATAAGCTCCATAAACGAATCCAGGCCGATAACGAAATCCTCAGCAAGCGCAAGAATGAATTGGGTCTGGTGACGCTGGAGGGGCAGCGGCTGATGCTCGAAACCGAGCGCTCCCAGGTCGAGCAGCAGCTTAGCACCGCTCAGGGGCAACTGGCCGCCTCGAAGGCGAAGTTGCAATCGCTCGACGTGTCTCTGAAGGATTTACCCCAGCGAGAGATTACCGAGAAGGTCGACGTACCGAATCTCGCGACCGACAACATGCGGCAACTGCTCTACCAATTGGAAATCCAGGAGCGCGAGCAATCGGCCCTGTTGTCTGAGAATCACCCGAAGCTGCTCGCAACCCGGCAGCAACTCAAAGATGTGAAGTCGATCCTCGCCGATCAGGCCACCAGTCGTCCGCAAACCTCGACGGGATTAAGTCCCACCCGCCAGCCTGTGCAGGTCGCGCAGCTCATGGAGAAATCGGAAGTCGACTCATGGGAAGCCAAGGTCAAGAGCCTGCTGGCCGAGCAGCAGCGGATCGCGGCCGCGATGAAAACGTTCAACGATCAGCGGATTGAGATCGAACGGTTGGAGCGCGATCTGGCACTGGCCGATACCGACTATCGTTCTTACGCAGTCCGCCGCGAACAGGCCCGCATTGATCAAGTCCTCGCCGAAGAGCGAATCTCCAATCTCAACGTCGTGCAGCCGCCCAGTCTGGTCCGAAAGCCGGTCAGCCCCAAGAAACTGCTGACAATTGGCCTGGGTTTCCTGGGTGGAATCTGTGGCGCCGTTTGCCTGGCGATCATGTCGGCCCGACTCGATCCGACGTTCCGAGTCACCGGTGACTTGGAATCTGAATTGGCCCGCGAGCCGATTCATGACGACGAATTTGGACCGACTCCGCGTCCGCGCTCATTGGCAGAAGTTGAAGCCCGCGATCACGCCGCCGTCTAGTCTTCCTTTTCACGCCATTCATGACACCTGCAATTGCACTTGCCGAATCAGCGCCTCGGTCGACCGTCACCGCGACGGCATCGTCGTGGCTGGCGTCTGGCATTTGGCTGCTAGTGCTGCTCACGATCAATCCGCTGGATCGCGAGGAAATGAACGAAGTGAATTCACTCGACCTGCTGGCCATGGCCAAGGTTGTCGTGCGATTCACTGCGTTGGCCGGTCTAGGCTATCTGCTGCTCGCTCATTGGGGCGATCGCGATCGCCGCCGAGCGTTCTGGCTCCTCCTGCCGCTGGCGGTCTACTCGGCATGGGCGCTCGTTTCCACGGCGTGGTCGCCACTCAAGACCGTGACGCTGGGTCAAACGGTGTCCCTGATCACCATGGGGTGCCTGGCGGCCGGCATTGTTGTTGTCGACCGAGGTGAGGCAACCAGCCGGCAGTTACTGTTCCATCTCAGTTCCGCGGTGCTGGCGTTCTCAACGCTGATGCTCGGCGTAGTGGTCGTCCGCGGTGGAATCGACGAGCGATTCGGCTTCTACCTGGCTCATCCCACCACCGTCGGTGGTGCAGCGTCGATCGGGATCGTGTTGCTCGTGGCGTCGTACATGTTGTGGAATTGGACGTGGACGCGCTGGATGTTGTTGCCAGGCCTGGCCATTCATGGCTGCGTAGTGCTGCTGGCGCTCAATCGGACGGGGATGATTGCCGTCGTGTTCGCATTGGGGCTGCTCGTACTTTGCTACGCCGATCGGCTGTGGTTGACCGTTGGCGGCCTGCTCGCCAGTATCGTTTTTCTGATCGCGGCTGCGGTCGATCCCAGTTGGCAGTGGGTGTTAGCCGGACTGGAAAGTGGCGGCGGATTCCTTGCCCGCGAGCAGAGCCTGGATCAACTGACGGAATTTTCGGGGCGACAGGAGCTGTGGGAACTGATTTGGGAATCGTTCCTGGAATCTCCCTGGATCGGCCACGGCTATTTCGTGACGACCAAGGAAGGAGTGTTGTACGTTTGGTTTCGCGAGACGAATTTCAATGCCCACAACATGGTCCTGCAGGCCCTGGCCAGCACGGGGATTCTGGGCACAGTCGTCTTTCTTTGGGCGATGGCCAATCCCGCTGTATTCGCCGCTGGGCGTTTGGGCAGTGGCACGGAGACATCGCGGCGTGCGGGGTTGTTCCTGCTCGTCGGTGCCTGGCTCACCGTTTGGGGCCTGTGCGATGTTGCTGTGCTTGGGCCCGTTACTCCCTACGTCATTGTGTTCTTTGTCGTGCTAGGATTGCTCGTGGCCGCCACTCAATTGCCTAAGGAGCAACGACCATCGCTCCGGGGGGAACAACCCGCATGATTGCTACCGCCACGACGGAACAGCCGCTGGTCTGGCCGCCCAAGTACGACATCTTCGGCGTTCGGGTGAGCGCCACAAACTACGACGAAGCCGTTACCGCGCTTGCACAGGCAGCCCAGCGAGGTGAGCCGGCGGTCGCATCGCTGCATGCCGTTCACGCCTTGATCACAGCCAGCAGTGATCCTGAGCTGCGCGAGATCGTCAACACCTTCGAGTTGATCGGACCCGATGGCCAGCCCGTCCGCTGGGCGCTGAATATGCTGCATCGCGCGGGGCTGAAGCAGCGGGTGTATGGTCCCGAGCTCATGCTCCGCCTGTGCGAGCGTGCAGCGGACGAAGGCATTCCCATTTTTCTCTATGGCGGCACGCCAGAGGTGCTGAAGTCGCTGCAGGCGAACCTTATCGCCCGTTATCCGGGATTGGACATCGCCGATTCTTACGCGCCGCCGTTCCGGCCACTTACTTCCGACGAGCGCGACGCCGTCGTTCAGCAAATCCGGGCCAGCGGGGCCAAGATCGTCTTCATCGGCCTCGGCGCGCCTAAGCAAGATCTCTTCGCCCACGAGTTGCGCCAGGAAGTGAACGCTGTTTTTGTGTGCGTGGGCGCTGCGTTCGACTTTCATGCTGGCGTGAAGAAAATGGCTCCGGCCTGGATGCAGCGGAGCGGCCTGGAGTGGCTGTTCCGGCTGTTGCAAGAGCCGCGCCGATTGTTCAAACGCTATGTCGTTACCAATTCCCTGTTTCTTTGGAAGCTGCTTGGCGCCTGCTGCTCCCCGAAGCCGCGTTCTGCTGCCTACACAACTGGAGAGCGACCTCGATGAAAGACAAGCTAGTGATGATCGCGGGGGCAGGTGGTTTCATTGGCGGCCACCTGGTCGATTATCTCCGCCGCCAAGGCTACACCAACGTGCGAGCAGTCGACATCAAGCCGGTCGATGAGTGGTACCAGGTATTCGGCGATGTGGAAAATGTCGTCGCCGATCTTAAACTGCTGCCCAATTGCATCGAGGCCTGCCGCGGTGCGCACGAAGTCTACAACCTCGCTGCCGACATGGGTGGCATGGGATTCATCGAGAACAACAAGGCATTGTGCATGCTTTCGGTGCTAATCAACACGCACTTACTACAAACATCGCTGCAGGCTGGGGTGCAGCGTTACTTCTATGCCAGCTCTGCCTGCGTGTACAACGCCGATAAGCAAACTGATCACAACGTGACCGCTCTCCGTGAGGAAGACGCCTACCCCGCCATGCCGGAAGATGGCTATGGCTGGGAAAAACTCTTCTCCGAGCGGATGTGCCGGCATTTCCGCGAAGACTTTGGACTGACCACCCGCATGGCCCGCTTCCACAACGTGTATGGACCACACGGCACATGGGAAGGGGGGCGCGAGAAGGCGCCCGCGGCCGTCAGCCGCAAGGTGATTGCCGCCATCGAGTCGGGCGCAGAGGAAATCGAGATTTGGGGGGATGGCCGCCAGACGCGCAGCTTCATGTACATCGATGACTGCGTGCTGGGCATCGACCGCATTATGCACAGCAGCATCGAACAGGCGATCAACCTCGGCTCCAGCGAACTGGTGAGCGTGAATGATCTGGTCAGCCTGGTGGAGTCGATCGCCGGTGCGAACCTGCAGCGCCGCTATAAGCTCGACGCTCCCAAGGGAGTTAACGGCCGGAATAGCGACAACACGCTCATTCAGAATTTGCTCGGCTGGGAACCTTCCATCAGCCTCCGTGACGGCATGACTAAGACCTATGCTTGGATTGCCGAGGAATATCGAGCCAAGTACGGCAGCAAGATGGGCGGCCAGCTGCTGACCGCGTAGTACAAAACCATGCCATTGCCATCTGCTACTTGCCGACCACCTCTGACCGTTGGTCTGGCTGTGTACAACGGCGAGCGATTCGTGGCGACCGCGCTCGATTCGCTGCTGGGTCAGACGTACGGGGACTTCGAGCTGATCGTTTCCGACAATGCCTCCACGGATCAGACGCCGGCCATCGTGCAAGATTACGCTGCACGCGATCGCCGGATCGTCTACGTTCGCCATGAGCGGAATCAAGGCGCCGCCTGGAACTTCAATTACGTCGCCCAGCGGTCGGATGGAAAGTACTTCAAGTGGGCGGCAGCCGACGACCTGTGCGCGCCCACGTTTCTGGAGCGTTGCTTGGAAGTGCTGGATGGCGATTCGTCGATCGTGTGTTGTCACGCACGCACACGGAAGATCGATGCCCAAGGCGAAATGCTGACAGGCTACGATGATCCAACCGATGGCGGGTTGCCTTCGAGTTGGTTCAGCGATGGGAGCACCAGGCGGCATCGTCCCGACGCTTCATCGACCAGCGTGTCGCGGCGATTTGCCGATGTGCTGCTCCACAGCGGCTGGGCTGTGCGTTCTTCAGGCGTCATGCGAACCAGCGCGTTGCGACAGACGTCGCTGATTCGCTTTTACTATGGTTCCGAGAAGGTGATGATGGCAGAGCTCGCCTTCCGCGGACGCTTTTACGATGTTCCGGAAACGTTGTTCTATCAGCGCGTTCACGAGCAGGCTTCGTCGCGGCTAGTTACCGCTGCCGGCCGGCAACAATTCATCGGCGCTAGCCAGGACAAGCGCTCGCCGCGCTGGCGACTTTGGAACGACTATCGCCAGGCTCTGGCCGGTGCCCCGCTCAGTTGGTCCCAGAAAATAGCCTGCTGGACGCATTTGTTGACCTACCCCTTCCAGTTCCACAAATGGCCGCGGCTGCTCAGCGCGGCCCTTGCCGCGCGGCGAGAACCGAAATCCAACGCGCTGGCAGCGGCCGATCGCGCTGCCTTATCTCCAATCAAAAGCGGCACATGAATTTCATGGCTACCTCGCCTTGTGCTGAACGGAGCTTGATCCGCGAATCCACCGCTGCGGCCTGCCCCGTTTGCCGCGGCAATACGGTTGCGGATTTCTTCCATCTGGAACGGCTGCCGATTCATGTGGGCGTCGTTTATGAATCCGCGGCGGAAGCACGCCGGGCGCCAATGGGCCAGGTTACGCTCGCTCACTGCGGCGACTGCGGATTCGTGTTCAATCGCAGTTTTGAGCCAGAGAAGCTGGTCTTCCTGCCCGGTTATGAAGTGCAACTCGTGCATTCGCCGGTATTCATGACTTTTCTCAACGGGCTCGTCGAACGGTTGGTCAACAAATATCAGCTGCAGGAAAAGGACCTACTCGATCTCGGCTGCGGCGCTGGTCATTTCCTGCGGATCCTGTGCGAAGCCGGGGACAATCGCGGCATCGGCGTCGATCCCACACTTGTGAACGAAGGTCCTGTCAAGTTGGATCGCGGACAAATGCGGCTCGTCCGCAGCGTGTTCGACAACGAGGTGGCCAGAGGATTGGCGTGCGACTTCGCGACATGCCAATCCGTTCTGGAGGACGTCGCCGATCCAGTAGCTTTCCTAGCGGCTGTGCGCTCAACACTTGTTGCCCGCCGCGGATATGCGTATTTGGAAGTCTTCAACGCCTTCCGGGCATTCGCTGCCGGCGAGGTATGGAGCCTCACCTACGAGCAGTGCAATTACTACAGCCGCGCTTCGTTCGCTACGGCGATTCGCCGGGGTGGATTTCGCATCGTCGAGTGTGGCACTTGCTATGGCGACGGACAATACCTCTACGTGGAGGCCACGCCTGATGACCAGGCGGCTCGTGCGGCAGCAGAATTCACACCGGCAGAACAGTCCGTCACTGAGCAATTCTCTCAAACGCAAGCCGGCAAGGCTCAGCAGTGGCGGAAGCGGATCGAGGAGTATCGCTGGCGCGGCACACGTGCCGCCGTGTGGGGCACCGGCGGCAAGGGCATCTGCTTTCTCAACTCGGTTGGCGCGGAGGACGTATTCCCCTGGGTCGTTGACATCAATCCCGACCGGCAGGGCTACCATGTTCCCGGCAGCGGACAAAAAATTATTCCGCCGGGTCAGCTAACGGCCCTGCGGCCGGAAGTGGTTGTGATCACCAATCCTCTCTATGAATCCGAAATTCGCGCCGCCATATCCGAGCTAAACTTGCAGTGTGACTTTCTGACGATTTGACCGATTACACCGCTATTGCCATGCCGACTGCCGCCGAAAACCAGTCCACGCTCCCCTTTGGCGGCGTCTTTCGCAGCCGCTCGGTGTTCGTGACCGGTCATACCGGTTTTAAGGGATCTTGGCTCTGCCTCTGGCTGGCCCGGCTCGGTGCCAAAGTAACCGGCTATTCGCTCGCTCCGCCGACGAACCCCAATCACTTTGAAATCGGCCGCGTTCGCGCAGTTCTGGCCGGTCATCACGTCGCCGACATTCGCGACACAGTCCGCATGCAATCGGCGCTCGACGAGGCGCGCGCCGATCTGGTGTTGCATCTGGCGGCTCAATCGGTCGTCCGCGCCGGCTATCGCGAGCCATTGGAAACTTTTTCGAGCAACGTGATGGGCACCGCCAGCGTGCTGGAGGCCGTTCGCCTGCTGCAGCGGCCGTGTGTGGTCGTTGTCGTCAGCAGCGATAAGTGTTATGAGAACCACGAACAGCCCTGGGGACACCGCGAAAGCGATCCCATGGGTGAGCGCGACCCGTACGGCGGCAGTAAAGGCGCTGCCGAGCTTGTGGTGCGGTCCTATCGCGAGTCGTTTTTCCCACCTGACAAGCTTTCCGAACATGGCGTGAAGCTCGCCAGCGCCCGCGCAGGCAACGTGATCGGCGGCGGTGACTGGAAAGCCGACGCCTTGCTGGTCGACGTAGTGAAAGCGCTCTCACGCCGTGAGACCGTTGAGCTTCGCAGCCCGAACGCCGTCCGACCTTGGCAGCACGTGTTGCAGGCGCTGAGCGGCTATCTGGCTTTGTCCGCACGTTTGTTGCGTGAAGACGATCCCGCCCTCTGCAGTGGCTGGAACATTGGTCCGTTGCCTGGCAGCGAATTGACGGTTCGTGAAGTGGTCGAGCAATTCCTGGCGATTTGGGGGAGCGGCGAGTGGCGCGACGTGAGTGATCGCGCGCATCCCCGCGAGGCACAAACATTGCGGCTCTGCATCGATAAAGCTTTGTGGCAACTCGGTTGGCGGCCGCGCTGGTCGACGGAAAAGGTTCTGGCGCTCACCGCCGAGTGGTATCGCCGTTGGCTGGGCGGCGAAGATGACATGCAGCAGGTAAGCCTGAAACAAATCGCCGCATACGAACGAGACCTGTAGGACAAACCATGAACTTCCATCGCTCCGACGAACTGCGACTCAAGGCCCACGACCTGATTCCCGGCGGCTGCCACACCTATGCCAAGGGAGATGATCAGTATCCCGCGTTGTCGCCGGGCTTCATTGCCCGAGGACTTGGGAGCCACGTATGGGATGTCGATGGCAACGAGTTCATTGAGTACGGCCAGGGGAACCGCTGCGCCACGTTGGGCCACGCTTATCCCGAGGTGATCGCAGCCGTGCAGCGCGAGTTGCCGCTGGGGGCGAACTTCACGCGTCCTGCTGCGATTGAGATCGAAGCGGCCGAGCAGTTCCTGGCGATGATTCCCGGGGCGGACATGGTCAAGTTCTGCAAGGACGGCTCCGACGCCACTACGGGAGCTCTGAAGCTGGCCCGCGCGTGGACCGGCCGCGAAAAAGTCGCGATTTGCCGCGACCATCCGTTCTTCGCTATCAACGACTGGTTCATTGGCACCACTCCTCTGAACGCGGGAATTCCGCCCTCGGTGCGTGAACTCACCCTGGAGTTCAACTACAACGATCTGGAGAGCCTGCGGAGCCTGTTCGCAGAGCATCCCGGACAGATTGCCTGTGTTATCCTGGAGCCTGCTAAATACGACGACCCGCGCGATGGTTTTCTGCACAAGGTAAAAGAACTGTGCCACGCCAACGGCGCGCTATTCGTGCTCGATGAAATGATCAGCGGCTTCCGTTGGCACAATGGCGGCGGGCAGACGTATTATGGGATCGAGCCCGATCTTTCCAGCTTTGGCAAGGCGATTGCCAACGGCTTCTCCGTTTCCGCTCTCGCCGGCAAGCGGCAGTACATGGAACTGGGCGGAATGCGGCACAATCGCGAACGCGTGTTCCTCCTTTCCACGACTCACGGCGGTGAGACACACTCGCTCGCGGCCGCCATCGCGACGATGAAGATTTACCAGCGTGAGCCGGTGATTGAAACGCTGTTCGCCCGCGGCCAGCGGCTGCTCGACGAAGGCAATCAAATCATTCGCAGCCACGGTCTCGCGGAGCACGTAGGCATCCTGGGCAAGCCGATCTGCCTGATCTTTTATGCGAAGGACCAACAACTCAAGCCGTCGCAAGCCTTCCGCTCGCTGCTGCTGCAGGAAATGATCCGTCGGGGCGTGCTTATGGCCACGCTCGTGGTGAGCTACACGCATACCAACGAGGACATCGATCGCACACTGGACGCGCTCGATCAATCGCTCGCCGTGTACAAGCGTGCGTTACAGGATGGCGTCGAACGCTACCTGGTTGGTCCGCCCAGCCAAACGGTCTACCGCCGCTACAACACGCCGCCCACGAACGGCGACGTGCAAGCGCCAGCAAGGGTGTCGATCTGAGATGTGGGATAGGCTTCCAGCCTGTCCATCCCATTCATTGTCTCATCACGGACAGGCTGAAAGCCTATCCTACGAGGATGTCTACCACCAAAGAAACACGTCCGCACGACACCGGCGAGCGAATGCTCGCGCTGGCCGCGGAGATGTTTCCCTGGCACCGCTCCATCACCGGCGCCGGCTTGCGGCAGACATTGGAGCGTATCGCCACCGAGATTCCGCTAAAGCTGAACGAAGTTCCTTCCGGATCGACTGCCCTGGATTTTGAAATTCCCTTGGAATGGACGATCCGCGATGCCTACGTCGCTGACTCATCCGGGAGGCGCGTGATTGATTATCGCGCCTCGAATCTGCATGTCATCAACGACAGCCAGGGATTCCGCAGCCTTTTGGCGTGGAGCGAACTCGAGCCGCATCTGCATAGCCTGCCGGAGAAGCCAGATTGGATTCCGTATCGCACCGCTTATTTCCGCCAGGAATGGGGGTTTTGCATCTCGCATCGCCAGCGAATGCAACTCGCCCAGCGCGGTCCGCAGGAGCGCTATGAGGTGAGTATCGATGCAGAGCATCAGCCCGGTTCGCTCACCTATGGCGAGTGCGTGCTCGGTAGCGAGAGCGAGGAGGAAGTGCTGATCCATGCTCACGCGTGCCATCCGTCGCTGGCCAATGACAATCTCTCCGGCATCGTGGTGGCCGTGACGCTGGCCCAACTGATCGCTCACTGGCCGCGGCGGCATTATCGTTACCGCTTTGTGTTCGCTCCCGCCACCATCGGCGCGTTGGCCTGGCTGAGCGATAACCCCAATGCCAGCCAGCGAGTTCGCCATGGTTTGGTGTTGGCGCAATTGGGCGACAGCGCACCGCTCACTTACAAACGCAGCCAGCGGCACTCAGCTTCGATCGATTCGATCGTTACCCGCGTGCTCCGCGAGCGGCAGCAGCCGCACCGTGTCATCGATTTCCAGCCCTGGGGGTACGATGAGCGCCAATTCTGCTCGCCAGGCTTTGATCTGCCTGTCGGACGGCTGACGCGCAGTGCCGATGGGGAATATCCCGAGTATCACACTTCGGCCGACAATCTCTCGTTACTGCGTGCAGATTCGCTCGACGACTCGCTGGCCTGCCTCGTGCAGATCGTCCGCACTCTGGAAGAAGATGTGGTTTATCGAAACGTCAGCCCCTATGGCGAGCCTCAGCTTGGCCGCCGCGGACTGTACGCCGGCTTTGGACGAACGGGTCCCGCGCCCCAACTGCAAAAGGCGGTGCTGTGGCTGCTGAATCAATCCAACGGCCGACGTGGGTTGCTTGAAATCGCCGAACGTAGTGGACTCGATTTGGAATTGCTCCGCCGTGCGGCCGAGTTGCTGCGAGAACATAAACTGCTCGAAGCCAGTAACACGGGTCTCCAGACCCGTGCGTGTTAGCATTTGCGGTCGCATACGCACGGGTCTGGAGACCCCTGCTATAAGGAACGAAATGCATGAACGTTGGCCACGCCGTTGCCCCAACACCGTCCGCAGTCGCCAGCCGATCCACCCAGGGATGCCGCTCCTGTGGCGCACCGCTGCAGCATACATTTGTCGATCTCGGCATGTCGCCTCTGTGCGAAAGCTGGCTGGCGGCGGCCGATTTGAACCGCATGGAGCCGTTCTATCCGCTGCACGCCTATGTGTGCGATCGCTGCTTCCTCGTACAAGTGAATGCACACGTGAGTGGTAAGAAGATTTTCGGCGGCGACTACGCCTACTTTTCGTCCTACTCGACGTCGTGGCTGGCCCACGCCGAGAAGTACGTGCGCGATATGAGTGCGCGATGGCAGCTCGGTCCACACAGCCAGGTGCTGGAAGTGGCGAGTAACGACGGCTACTTGCTGCAGTATTTTGTGCAGCGAGGAGTCCCGTCGCTAGGGATTGAGCCTGCAGAAAACTGCGCTGCCGCAGCGAGAGAAAAGGGAGTCAAGACCCGCTGCTTGTTCTTTGGCACCGAAACCGCCGAGTTGCTTCGCTCCGAAGGGATGCGGGCCAACCTGCTGCTGGGCAATAATGTGCTGGCTCATGTGCCCGACTTGAATGACTTCGTCGCCGGAATCAAGATTCTGCTGGCCGATGACGGGGTGAACACGATGGAATTCCCGCATCTCATGCGGCTGATTGAAGGAAATCAGTTCGACACGATCTACCAGGAACACTATTGCTACTTCTCGCTGCTGGCGATCGATCAGGTTTACCGGCGTCATGGACTGATGATCTTTGATGTCGACGAGCTACCCACCCACGGCGGCTCGCTCCGCATCTACGCCCGACACGCGGACGACAATACCAAACCTGTGCAACCGTCGGTCCTGCGGATGCTCCAACGCGAGCAGCAGAAAGGTTACGATCAGCTCGGTGTGTATCTCTCGTTCACCGAAAAGGTGATTGAGGTGAAACACCGCTTGCTGGAGTTCCTGATTGCCGCACGGCGCGAAGGAAAGCAGGTGGCTGGATACGGCGCCCCAGGCAAGGCCGCCACTCTGCTGAACTACTGCGGCATTCGCGAGGATTTGATCTCGTACACCGTCGATCGTAACCCCTACAAGCATGGTCGCTTCATGCCCGGCGTGCATATTCCCGTCTTCGCTCCCGAGCGACTGGCGGAGACGCGGCCGGATTACATTGTCATTCTTCCCTGGAATCTCAAGGACGAAATCGTGGCGCAACTCGCGTATACCCGCGATTGGGGTGCGAGGTTCGTGGTACCCATACCTGAAGTCGGGGTACTGTAGTCTGCACCACGCCCTGTTGAGCAAAGGGTTGCGTGTTGGCATGATCAACAGGCCGGCGACACGGCTCTGAAGCCGCCGCATCGCGAATTGCTCCCCGGCTCTCCGACACCCCTGCTCTTCAATGACACATAACGACCAAGGAATCAATGCGGCCAAACAGGGAGACTACCAATCGGCGCGCGCGCTGTTCGAACAAGCAATTGCCGCTGAGCCGGATCGGCCTGCGGCATATTTTAATTTGGCGCATGTGTTCCTGCGGCTTGGCGACGCAGTGAACTGCGAGCGCGTAGCACGCGCGGCGGTGTGTCTTTCGCCGGATGATCCCGATCAACATCTTGTCCTCGCCCAAGCGTTGATGGCCCAGCGCCGCGGACGTGAGGCGCTGGTGAGTGCGAGCCATGCAGTCCGGCTGGCGCCGCAGCGACCGGATGCACTGAAGCTCGTTGCTGATTTGCTGCTGCGGATGGAACAATTTGCCGCGGCAACGGAGGCTTTCGAGCGGTACGTGGCCGTCGCGCCGCGGGATGGGGCGGCGCTGAACGAACTCGGCAACCTCTATCAGCGCTTGGGACGCGCCGAAGATGCCGATCGCACCTATGCGCGCGCGATTGAGATCGATCCCACCAACGTGGCGGCCTTGGCAAATCGAGCGCGGTTTCAGGGAGACCGAGGCAACGTGGAAGCCTCGCGGGAGTTATACGCTCAGGCCAATCGCGGCAATGCTACTCCGCAAATGCTGCTGGCCGGCGCGACGACGCTGCCGGTGATTTACGACTCCGTGGAGCATGTGCAACAGGAACGCGCGCGACTGCTGATGGAACTGGATCGGCTTCACCAGCAAGGAGTGCGCATCGATCCCACGCGGTTCGTGCTCCCCAACATGTTCTACATCGCCTATCAGGGAGAGAACGACCGCGAGGTCATGAGCCGCTTCGCCAAACTGCTTGTGCCGACAGATCGCCGGGCTGTGCAACTGCCGGAGCCCAAGCGCTCGGGCAGCAAGAGGCTGCGGCTGGGTGTGCTGTCGAAGTATTTATGCGATCACACGATCGGCCATTTGAACCTCGGCCTGATCGAACGTCTGCCCAAAGATAAGTTCGAGATCGTGCTGCTGCGGCTGAGCGGCCCAAACGACCACGTAGCGCAGCATTACGCTGCTGCTGCCGACCACGTGATTCAGATCGCCGAGGACGTTCCCATCGCCCTGCAAACGATCGCCGCCGCGCGGCTCGACACGATCTTCTTTCCCGATGTCGGCATGGACCCGTTCACCTTCACGCTGGCCGCCAGCCGGCTCGCGCCGTTTCAGGTGACCACTTGGGGACATCCTGACACCACCGGATTGTCGACCGTCGACGCATTTCTTTCTGTCATACACGAATTGCCGGAAGCTGATCAACATTTCACCGAACGGCTGATTCGCTTGCCCTGCTTGGGAGTTGGACTGGAGCGTCCACCCACTCCGCCGCCCGCCAGGCGTGAGCAATTTGGATTGCCGGAGCGAGCAACGCTCTATGGTTGTCCGCAGAGCTTATTCAAGTTTCATCCCGCGTTCGATGCCGTGCTGGCCGGCATCCTGCAGAAAGATCCCGCGGCGAGAATCGTACTCATCGAGGGCAATCATGTCGGCTGGACCGAACGCCTGCAGCGCCGCTTCGATAAGACACTGGAGGGCAATGCCAACCGCATTCTCTGGCTGAAACGCTTTCCACGCGAGCCGTTTCGTCAACTTGTTACCCTGTGCGACGTAATGCTGGATCCCACTCAATTCGGCGGCGGACACACCAGCTATGAGGCATTCGCCTACGGAGTGCCGGTCGTTACACTGCCATCGTCTTACCTGCGCGGACGCCTGACGCTATCGCAATTGCGTCAGATGGACTTGGAGTCGGAGCTCGTAGTCGACTCTGTCGAGGCATATGTGGATCGTGCCGTGCAACTTGCCAACGACAGGGACCGGCGAGGGAGACTGTCGCGAGCACTGATTGAGCGCTGTCATGCGCTATTCGAACTGGACCGACCCGTGCAGGCGGTTACTCAAGCATTTCAGAGCGGTCGCTAACGCAGCGCCTTGGCGACGGAATGGCGCTTCAGGCGCCGTGGCTTACCGAGCGCGGCCGCATGGCCGTTCAACGCCGCCACAGGCGCGTGCCATTGTGGCTGCCAATTGGTCTTGTCGAGCTGCGCGGCAAACTCGCCGAGAGACTCGATGACGATCTCCGGACGATAGGCGTATCGCGGCAGATCTTCGCGCCGTGTGCCACCGCTGAGTACTAGCACCGTATGAGAGCCCAGCTGAACACCACCGAGAATGTCGGTCTCCATCGTGTCGCCAATCATGACCGTTTCGTCGGTCGCCGGGCCAGGTTCTTTGCGGCGGCTCGCATCATTACCGGGCTGGGCTTGCCGACGCTGAACGCCTTCACGCCGGTGGCTGTTTCCAGCATGGCCACCATCGCTCCAGAGCCCGGTCGGAGGCCGTATTGAGTGGGGCAATTGGGATCGAGATTCGTAGCGATCAGCTTAGCGCCGCCGAGGATCATCCGTACTGCAGCTTCCACCAGTTCCAGGTTGAAGGTTCGCCCCTCGCCGACCACCACGTAATCGGGTTCGTGATCCACGATCGCATACCCGTTCTGGTGCAGGGCCGTGAGCAATCCTCCCTCGCCGATCACAGCGTTGCGTCAAGCAGAACTCTGGATAAAGTTATGAAATAGTACTAGTGCTCTGTCACGAGTAAGTTTTGGGGTAGCGGAACTCGTGAGAGTTCCGACAGCGCCGCGATTTAACGCCGATTTCGGAAGCTTCACAACTTCCGCTACCCTAATTCTAAGCGTTGACGAGGCACTACGAGATTATCTCCCGCCGCCGGTTGAGGTAGTCCCACACGACGTAGCGGTCGAGATCCTTGCCGGCGGTGAAGAACACGCGGCCGCGGGTCGATTCGGCGAGGCGGTAGGCGAAGCGGATGTCTTCTTCCGACTGCGACCAGCTCGGCACCAGAAAGATATTGATCGTGATGCCGTCCTGCTTGCAGAGCATCCCTTCCCGCATCGTCGCCTGCTCGGTGAGCGGGTCGGGGGGATAGAGCATGTAGAGCCAATTCTCAGCGAGATGCGCGGTCGGCAGGCCATCGGTAATCAGGATCACCTGGCGGTTGGGCGTGTCCTTCGTCGCCAGGAAGCGGCGGGCGAGCTGCAGCGAATGCTGGATGTTCGTGAAGTGCTGCGGCAAGGCGTGCTCGCTCACGTCTTCCCGGCTCATGTCGACCTTGAAACGCACCCAGGGATCAAAAATCGTCACCGGCTTGGGGAGCATCTCAATGATCTTGCCCGGCGGAATGGGCCGGCCGAAGGTTGACATCTCAATAAACTGCAAATAATCGCCGGGGAACTCGGTTTTGAGCAGGCCATCGATCGCCAGGGCCATGCGTTTGACATTCACGTACTGGCCGTCGTACCGCATCGACCCGCTCATATCCATGATCACGACCGTGGCGCACTTCGGCGTGTTGCGCGTGCGGTGGACGACGAGATCTTCCTGCTTCAGCCGCACCGGCAAACCGGGGCCGCCGCGCAGCAGGGCGTTGACGAACGACTGCGGAATATCCAAGTGCGTGAGCGAGTCTCCGAACTCGTACTCTTTCGTCCGCTGCATTTCGACGGCCCCTTCGCCGACGATGGGACCCTGGTGCCGGCCGCTCCGCGAAGCTTGCAAGTTGCTGAAGATGCGTTCCAGCAGCTTCCCCTGAAACACACGGTAAGCCTTCGGCGTGAGGCTGAACTGCTTGCCGTCGCGAGTCAGCCCCTGCCGCTCGGCGAGATCGCGAACGTAGTCTTCCACCATCCGCTGCAGCTCCGCGAGCTTCTCCAGGTCGGCCGGATCGGTGAACTCTTCGAGCAGCTCCATGTCGATCACGGCGATCTGGGCGGTCTTTATCGCCTCTTCGAGCTGCTTGAGGAGCTCATCGATCTTTTCTAACTGTTGCTTGATTTCAAGTGCTTGCGGAATGGTCAGCTCCGTCCGGCCGACAAAGGCGTATTTGGCAGCCAACTCATCGACTTGATATTTCTCACCGAGCGTTTCAACCAGACTGACAATTTGTCGAGCGAACTTTGAGGTATCGTCTCCAGCGGCGTAGAACAGTTGCTCCAGATCGTAGATTTGCTCCTGGCGGACGGCCCGGTCAAACGCCTTCTTGAATTGCGCAGGCGGCGCGGTCTTGGCGGCCTGCTTGTCGTACTGTTTGCGAGCTTCGCGGCGGACGAAATCGGTCTCGTACTTCTCCAGAATCCTTCGCTTCCGCTCCAGCAGCATCGCCATCAGCGAATCCAGGCTGGGGCCGAGTCCTTTGATCTGGCTGGGATCGAGGTGAATCGCGCGGGCCAGCTCCTCCTCGGTGAGCTGCCGCATGTTGCCGTAGCGGAGCATGTGCTCCATTGCCGACGAGACGACATCGGGCGGCGGCTGCGTGGGGCTGGGGAACGACTTGGGATCGTACTTCTGGTAGGTATGGATCACGCCGCCGAGGCGAGGCTGGTCAGACATGTTTTTGGAGCACTCGCCTGTTCGGACAGGCAGAACTTCCTATTCTACGAACTAAATCTCGATCGGTCGTACTTTCACGCGATTACCCAACGCTTCAATCACCGTTACCGAGCTGCCGGCTTCCACCAGCGTGCCGTCGCTCATCACATCGACTACCGCATCGCCAAACTGCGCCTTGCCGGCGGGCACCAGCGGCGTGAGTGCCACGCCCCGCTTGCCGAGCAGATACTCGAACGACGCCAGGCGGTCGCGTTCCTGCTTCTCCGCGATTTCTTCCTCCACCGGCGGCTGCAAAATCAACCGCTTGAAATAGGGCGTGTGCGGCAGGTAACGCTGCAGCACGATGATTCCCACAATACCACCCGCCGCTGCACCAGCGACCATCAGCAATGAGCCGGGGAGTTGCTGCAGTTGATAAGCGTTGGTGGGGATGATGAATGTCTGGCTGGCGAGCACGATCGAGGTGATGATCATGAGCGCGCCGCCAATGCCAAAGATCATCGCGCCGGGCGTTATGAAAATCTCCAGAAAGACGCAGGCTGCTCCCGCAACAAAGAGCAATAGCTCCAGAACGTCGGCATTGCCGTGCAGGAAGTTCGCCCAGAAGAACAGCAGGAAGCAAATGCCGGCGATGAAACCTGGCACGCCCAGCCCGGGTTGCGACAACTCACTGAACAGCGCGAAAGTTCCAATGAACAGCAGCAAGCCCGAGAGCCGCCGGTCCGCCAGCCGCTCGATCAAGGCCAGCGCCCAGTTCACGCGGGCGGTGCGTATCTCGTCGTCAATGCGATACAGTGTTTTGACCTCGTCGAAGGTGCGGGCGCGGTGCTGAGCCAGCCCCAGGTCAACGGCATCCGAGGCCGATAAGCCGTTATTCAATTCCACGCCGTCGCGCTCGACCGACCAGTCGTCGCGATCCTTCCGCTGGGCGTGCTCGGCATCCGACATCAGTCGCTTCTCGCCGGAGCGAGCGTGCGACCAACGGCGAATCGGGTCTTTGCGCCCCACCAACGCCAGCACCGGCGACCAGGCGCGCTCGCGCTGAGCCATGATTTCGCGGACTTGCTCGGTGGCGGTCTCCAACTCCTTGGCGCTGTGATTGGCGATCCCTTCCCCTCCCAGCACCGCGCCTTCTTCCATGACAATCTCGTCGCAGGCCAGCGCGATCAGAGCAGCAGCGCCCAAGGCCTGCCCCTTCACGTAGGCCACGGTGCGGACTTCGTTGCGATCGACATCGAACGTCAGGTAACGGGCCAACTGCAGGGCGTCTTCGAGCGAGCCCCCTTCGCTGCGCAGCGAGATGACTATCAGATTGATTTCGTCTTTCTTCAACTGGTCGTGCAAAATCTTCCGCGTACGATCGACGAGCCGGCCATTTACCGGCCCATCGAAATCGATCCGCACCGCATTGGCTTTGTGGCCCGCGAGGGGATTATCCTCAAGCTGCGACTCCGAAATCTTCAGCGCGGTGGCCAGCTCGCGGCGATCGGTGGCCAGATGCGATACATAGCCCAGATCGTTCCGCCAATTCGCACCTGAGAAGCTCGCCAGGTCACCTTCCTCTTTGAGGGTGCTCTGCTTGGAAACAGTGGTAGTGCGCTCCAGCTCCGGCAGTTCGCTGGCCAGAATGACACGCGTACCCGCCAGCGTTTGCACCTTGAGCAGTTTTACCTTGCGATCGAGCATTCCCAGCGCCAGCGCCTTGGGAACGGTGCGGCGGCGCTCGGCGATGTCTTCATAGCCGGCCCGCTGAATGGGTCCGATCTCCGATTCATCGATGCCGGCGGCGCCCAACTCCGCTTCGCCTGCCATGATGATCTCGTCGCAAGCGATCACCGGCAGCACAGCATGCCCCTTTACGGAGCGCGGCAGAAAGGCGACCGTCCGCACGCCCGATAGCTCTTCGCCTGTGAGGGCGAGGGCGAGCTTCAGGGCATCGGGGAACTTGGTCCCCTCGCCCGCTGTACCTTCCACGGAGGCGAACTCCAGAATCAATAACGGCCGCGTATTGCCCTTGGGCAAGCGGGCGACAGCCGCTTGCACCTGCGACAGGGCCTGCTCCACCTCAGAGCCGCGGAGCGGCAAATGAACGGTCACAATCCGCGCCGAAGTGACCGCCTGCGGCTCGACGGGCGGAGGTGTCTTGCCATTTTTATCGTCGCCGAGAACCGGCAGTAGCGCCAGGGCAATGAGCGCGAAGCCACCGGCGATCCGCCAGGAACGGGCGCTCCGTTCAAACATGCCTGAGCGGCGATGGCGGCTTGCGCGTGAGAACATGCCCTGCTCCGTCGGTTGCTGGAATCGTCGGCAGACCTGCCTTGTCTGCCAGAGGGACGAAAACCCTGCTCCGCCGCCAATCGCCTGATAGGCGGATTTCGGCTTCGTGGCATTATAAGGTGCCCAGGCTGGGACGGAAAGTTTTTCGCCCGACTGCACCCGGCTTCTGACGCTTTAGGGCGACGTTTGCCCCCAAGAAAATCACGAAACTCGTTCCGTTAATAATTGGCGCACTGGTTTGCTGGGCGATTTGCACGAATCTGGCTAGCAACAAAAAAGGGCGACCGAAGTCGCCCTTGTGTCTCGAAATCAATGCCGATGGCCTACTTGTTGAGAGTGAAGCCAAAGGTCATGCCGAACATTTGCACGTCCTGAGCATTGTAGGTCAAGTCACGTCCACGGGCGATGCCTTTACCCAGGTCGAGGAACAAGAAGCCGGTGCGGAAGCTGATGTCGCGCGTCACCTGATAGGCCGCCTCCAACTTGAGCTCACCACCCCACACGAATTCGGAGTTGCTGGCATTGTTAACAATGCGTTCCTGTCGGACGAATTCAGGATCGCGCGGCCCCGGAGCCGGCAGGGGAATCGCCGACGACCAGATGTAGTTATCCCGCTGCGAGCTGTAGGCTTGCCAGTTCTGCAGGCCGAACATGCGAACCTCCGACGAGACATTCCAATGGCCGGTCTGCTTGAAGATTCGCACGCCCAACTGGCCGCCGAGCATGTTGTTGATGTGCTGGTTCTGCTCGATCGAGTAGAACTCGGTGTCATCGGTGCCGTCGAGGTTGATGTCGCTCCGCTGATACAGGCGATAGCGCCAGAAGTCCTTGAACTGAATGTAGCGGGCGCCCACAAACGGCTCCCACACGGCTCCGTTGTGAAACTCCTGACGCTCCAGAATGCGGTTCAACTCGAAGCCGCTCATCTTGGCCAGGTTCACGCTATGGCTCACATACAAGGGGACATCCGAGCCCAGCACGTCGGTGCCGAGGAACTCGTTGGGCAGCAAGCCATGGAAGTCGGTCGGATTGGAGAAGTTCTGATTGTTTGTGGTAATGTCGATCGGTCCAATATCCAGGCGGCGATCGATCATGGGGAGCGAGTTATCATCGTTGGGTCCATCGACATGCCAGCCCACCATCGACCAGCCTCGATCACTCGCATCGACAAAGCCCATTTCCACGCGGTTACCCCAGGTAAAATCTCCTTCAAAAGGTGCAGGATTTTCCTGCACGTAGGAGAATCGATCGGCGGCGTAGGGTGCGACCAGCCCTGAAATCGGCTGCTGCGGCACGGTTGTTTGCGGCCGCGTGACGTTTACATACACGCGGTCGTACGTAAAGAAGAATCCCCGCGGTGAATCGCGGTCGCTGCCAATCTCGTAGTTCGTCGCATCGGCCGGCGCGAAGAACTGAAAATCGGGTTTGAACGAGTCGGGCTCAATGAAGATGGAATGATGCGGGCCATTGCTCAGGCCCGAAACGATTTGCCCATGCGCGAGGCGGAGGGGAGCCCCAATCGCCAGGATGACAGCCAGCGCCAGCGAGATTCTCAGCGTCGACATGGTTCGACCCCAATGTGCGTTGCGAGGTGAGCGGCGTCGCTGCATAACGACGGCGCGGGGCGCTTTTTCCGCCCGTGCCGTATGTATCGGAAGAGCGCAAGGTGCAAGTTGAGTAAGAAAGGAAAGCCTTGCCGAAAAATCCGGCCACGACCGGTGCTAGCGGAAGCCGCATTCGTTAGTATTCCGCAATCACCAGCCAGGCCGCTCGGCAGATCCCAATGGCGACGGCCTCCGCAGTGGTGGCGATGAATAAGTACTGCAAGGAAAACTTCCGGGCGGCAACGGCATGCACCGTGAATGCAATGGGGACGTAGACCGACAGAAACAGACATCCCGGCGCGAGGAAGGCCGACCAGAGTAGAACCGCGTCATTCACGTGTCTCTCCTGCATCCACTTCCGTTTTGCCCCAGTTTATGCACAAATAATCGCCGCACGAAACAACCTGTCGCGGGAGTAGAGCGATGAATCGCGGATTGTTCGATCTTGAAGGCCAGGTGGCGACCGTCATCGGTGGTACGGGGGCATTAGGCGGCGCGATGGCCCAGGCCCTCGCCGAAGCTGGAGCCAAGGTAGCCGTGGTTGGACGGAACGCAGAGCGCGGACAGGCTCGTGTGGCCGCGATCAGGACTGCTGGCGGTGAGGCCCTCTTTCAATCCGCTGATTCTCTGCAGCGAGACTCACTGCTGGCAGCCCGCGATGCAATCGCCAGCCAACTCGGCGCGACGACCATCCTGATTAATGCTGCTGGCGGCAATCGGCCGGAAGCCACGCTGCCCCCAGGCAGCGATTTCTGCAAGCTGCCGCTCGATGCCTGGCAAAGCGTGTTCGATCTGAATCTTGCCGGCGGCGTGCTGCTTCCCAGCCAGGTGTTCGGCGAAACGATGCTAGCGGCCGGACAGGGAAGCATCATCAATATTGCATCCATGTCGGGAATGATTCCGCTCTCGCGGGTGGTCGCCTATTCGGCCGCTAAGGCCGCGGTCATCAACCTCACCAAGTTCCTGGCCCGCGAGTGGGCAACGCTAGGAGTCCGGGTGAATGCCATCAGCCCTGGCTTCTTCCCCGCCGAGCAAAACCGAACCCTGCTGTTCAATGCCGATGGGACTTACACCCAGCGCGGCCAGCAAATCATTGGCCACACGCCCATGGCCCGCTTTGGCGACGCCGGCGAACTGGCCGGCGCGGTCATTTGGCTCGCCGCCACCCGCGCTTCCTCCTTCGTAACCGGCCAGAACATCGTGGTCGACGGCGGATTCTCGTCGGTCACGATTTGACTTCGTCGATAGCGCGGCGCGCAAGCGAATGACGCGGCCCGAACGAAATCGCCGGGCTGCCTGCGAATCAACCGCCGCAGCGTTCACTCAGGTGAACGGCGATTCGCCACGAAGCGCGTCCCTGGCTGGCGCGTCGGGCTCGTATGGGGCTCGCTGCCCCCAAGAAACAACGTACGCCAGCCTAGGCGGCTGGCGTAGGTCGGTCACTGCCACATGAGTGCGGGTAAGAGGAGTTGAACCTCCACGACCTTACGGTCACAAGAACCTGAATCTTGCGCGTCTGCCAGTTCCGCCATACCCGCGAATCGGTCGTAGTATAGCAGAGTTTGGGCGGATGCATCAACCGCTAAGGGAATGGGTGTGCGGCCAGAATCCCGGGCAGGTAGTGCGCTATTCTGAATGACTGGTCGGGTCCGTGGGCCATTTCCACCGAAACCTTATAGGGCCTGAGAACGCCTCGCGTACCATGCTGTTCATTTCGCGTTTGAATTCATAGTGCTGGATGATCGCGCGGCGATCGAGCCACCACGCGACCGCAACAGCCACCAATAGCGTCAGCCAGAATAGGTCGCGAGTCGTGTAGCTCATACCCCCCAACCTACCGCGCGCGAAAAAGCATCGCCAGAGCGACGGGCCGAACAGCCTGGTTGTACCGGCTGGCGATTTCGTTTCCCTTCGTGTGCTCGCCCATGAAACCGCAGGTATTCCGGGAGAAGGGCTGTCCCTGAAAGAGTCCCGGGCGTCAAGTGGTGGCGGCGCGTTTGGCGAGCGCTGGGACTGGATACCCGTTTCAAGGTAATTGGTTGTCATGGTAATGCGGTGCAATAAGGCGGTGAAAGGCGATCTGGCATGACGAGGCAGCGCCGCGTTCTTTTCCCGAGGTTGCCTCGGCCGACGGCTCCCCTATCCATCCCTTCGTGATTCGCAGCCACGAGTGGCCCGCCAAGCGAGACACCTCGAACGGCCGCGTTCCGACGAGCGTGCCTGCCATGAGGCACGCGTCGGCACCAGTATTTGCTTGCGATCGTCCCGGTATCCGGCGCCGCTCCAATCAGGGTTACGTGAGACCAGCTCACCACCAGCCCTTTCGAGCTGACGCCAGGACCGAGGGCCGACTCGCTAGCGAGTCGGCCGGAACTGTCGAACCTTACTGCAAGTGGTCTTTCTCCTAAGTGAAGCGATTCGTGTCCTCTTGCCTCCGCCACGTCGGCGGAGCATTCTGAAGTGCAGCCAGGCGGAGGATAAGGCTCTGCTGAGGAGCAACCTGAGCGCCGGCCTGGGCCGAGTTCGATGCGAGCGGACGGTGCGAGTCGTCCGCTCGTTTTGTTTGGTCGCAAAGACGCATGGTACGAATACCCCTCGAACTTGGCCGTATGCGGTAAACCTAATCGTTGCTGGCGATCGGCTTCGAGCGTCGCGCGCGTTTCGGGGCGGCTGCGATCGTGTACGGTTGATGTTTTGTGAGCATGTGCCAGAAGATCACGGTCAGGCGGCGCATCACAGCAACCCGCGCAATCTTCGCGCCGCGCCGTTGCTTGATGCGGCGAAACCACTGCCGCATGGCGGCGTCCTTTTTCAGCACGTGCAACACCAGTTGGCCCAGCAGGTGGCGGGCCAATGTACTCCCTTCTTTCGTGATCGAGCCCAGCCGCTCGTTGGGACCAGAGCTGTCGCTGCGTGGCGTGAGTCCCCAGTAGTTCGCCAGGCTGCGCGGCGTGGGAAAGCGGCGAATGTCGCCGATCCGGCAAGCGAGCGCTAGGGCCGTGTAGCAACTCGCGCCCGGCGTCGTCCGCAAGAGCGCCACGCGTGGATCCAGCGCAGCTCGCTCGACGATGCGGCGGTCAAGCTGGTCACGTTGTTGCGATAGTGCCGCCCATCGCGCCAGCAGTTGATCCATCTCCAGGCGGTCCAACGCGGACAGCGCGAGTGTCTTGAGCCAGGCCTTGGCCTTCACGGTTTGAATTCCCTTGGTCGGACAATGCTGTTCGATGTTCAGCCGTCGCAGGATGTACCGCGCGCGATTGATCGTCCGCGTCAGGTCGGCCGTGACGTTGCAGCGGAGTTGCGTCAGTCGGCGGTCCTCTCGCTCTCCAGGCTGGGGCGGCACGACGCGCCGCAGACCTTGCACCTTGCGGCCCGTCAGGAGTCGCGCGCGGTTGAGCCACAGCAGTTCGCCGAGCTGGTTGGCGTCGCGACGGTCGGTCTTCCGCGAACTTTTCTTCTCCGGCTGGATCAACACAATCTCGCGACAACCGTGTTGCGGCAACAACTCCATCAGCCAATCGTGAAAGCCGCAGACCTCCAGAATCGTGACGAAGCCGTCGCCTGCGGTGCGGCGCTGCACGTCGGCCAGGAACTTCTGCGGCTCGTCGCCCCAGGTGCTCACCTGGCGGCGGAGCAACGGCTCCCCATCTTCGCCGCGGACGTTGATCGTCATTTGCTTGCGATGCAGATCGATGGCAAGGTACAACATCGTACGGTCCTCCTGGGCTAACAAACGTTTTGGCGGTCTTCGGACACGCCGCATTCCCGTTGTACCCAGGAGGGCCACTCTTTCATGGAATCAGGGATGGGGGCCGAGGCTGGTACCCGATTCGTTCTCCTCACCCCGACCGTCTCCCCGAAGTACCGGAGAGATGTTTAAATATTTCATATTTATTATTGACATAGTGATAATAATTTTGTATAGTGTAAATACAGCAGACTCTGCTTGCGATCATTGACAATCTGGTAGAAGGGACACCCCAACTGTCGCGAAATGCGCGAGTGCAAAGTGGCCAGGTCCGGTTGAAAAACGGGCGTGACAAGGTGGAGCAAGCATATTCATCGCGTAACAGATGGAACTGTAATGAGTTGCTTCGATCGATTGGCCGGGTGAGTTTTTCAATTCCCAGCGACAACGTTTGCGCGAGATCTTGGGGGCTGTTGAATAATGGGATGCTGGTCTCAGGTGAGCTGCAGCCGGAAAGGGTTTCGCAACACGACCGATACCGGATCGACATCGGCCACGAGAGACCAGAACCTGCACCTGCCGCTGGGGCAATGTTTTAGAGCATTGTCCCCCGCGTTTCGAGGCTGAAAAAGCAGGCAACCGAAGCCCAAATGATGTTGCGAAACCTCCGGACAACTCGAGCATGGACGCTACTCCCCTTCCGCGGCCCAGCCCTCCCTGGGCACAATGACCGGGTATCATCCCGCTGCCGAGGCAATCATTATGGACCTGCACGACCTGACTCGCGAACTGAACCAGAAGAACGACTCCAAGATTGTGATGCTGGTGGCTGATGGACTCGGCGGCTTGCCGATGACGCCGGGCGGGCTGACGGAATTGGAGACGGCGAAGACGCCGAATCTCGATGCGCTGGCTCAGATTGGCGTGCAGGGGGCGAGCATTCCGGTCATCCCCGGCATTGCTCCTGGCAGCGGACCTGGACATTTGGGCCTCTTCGGGTATGACCCGCTCAAGTACCTGATCGGCCGCGGCGCTCTCGAAGCCACCGGCATTGGACTCGAACTGCAGCCTGGCGACGTGGCGGCCCGCGGCAACTACTGCACGCTCGATACGTCCGGCAAGATCAGCGACCGCCGCGCCGGGCGAATTGCCAGCGAGGAAAGCGCTCCGCTGGCGGTGAAGCTCCGCGACGTCAAAATCCCGGGTGTACAGGTGATTGTGAAGCCGGTGAAGGAGCATCGCTTCGTGGTGTTGTTCCGCGGTCCTGGCTTGCAAGGGCACGTGAAGGATACCGACCCGCAAAAGACCGGCGTCCCGCCGCTGGCCGCTGTTTCGCACGATCCAGGCAGCGAGAAAACGGCCGAGATTGCCAATGAATTCGTCAAGCAAGCCACGAAATTGCTTGCGGGCCAGCCGAAGGCGAACGGCCTCACGCTCCGCGGCTTCTCCGGCAAGCCGGATTTGCCGACCTATGAAGAGGTGTATGGCCTCCGCGCGGCGGCGATTGCGGTGTATCCCATGTACAAAGGGCTGGCGCGGCTGGTGGGAATGGAGATCGTGGGCAAGGCTCAAACGCTGCAGGAGCAAATCGACGTGCTGAAGGCCAACTGGTCGAAGTACGATTTCTTCTTCCTGCACTACAAGTACACCGACAGCACCGGCGAAGATGGCAACTTTGAGGCGAAGGTGAAGAAGATCGAAGAGTTCGACGCCATCATTCCGCAGGTCTCTGCTCTGAAGCCGACCGTGCTGATCGTGACCGGCGATCACAGCACGCCCAGCTTCCTGAAGAGCCATTCCTGGCACCCCGTGCCCACGCTGCTCGTTTCTGATTGCTGCCGACCCGACGGCAATCGCGAGTTCAGCGAACGAGCCAGCATCCGCGGCGGCCTGGGACAGGTGGAGGCGAAGTACCTCATGTCGCTGGCTTTGGCGAATGCCGGGCGGCTCGGAAAGTACGGGGCGTAAGCGTGGGGCGAAACTACCTCTTCTCGCCGAGTGGCACGTCGCGAAAAGCCTGGTGGCAGGCTTTGCAGTTGCTGGTGACTTTGGCGAAGAGCTGAGAAGCAGCAGCGTCGTCGGGGGAGGTTTGCAGGGTGGTTTCAAGGGCCTGAGCGAAGGTTTCGCCTTCGCTCATCAGCTCCTGAAACTTCGCCGGGCGGGATTGCACGTCTTTCGTGCGCAACAACTCGGTGAAATGCTCGCGGAGCAGCAGTGCTTCGTGATCGGGCACGAGCGCGGGCTGATCGATAGGAGTTTTCCAGCCAGCCCTTTCGATGGCCTTGAGTCGATCATATACGTGCTCCACCAATACCATCGCCTCGGCCATGGCCGGGAGTTTTGCCGTAGCGGGAAACTCGCAGTGGAGTTCATCGAGCAGGGCTTTGTCGAATCGCCGCGCTGCATCGACCGACTGGAACAGTCCGCGGTAGTGTTCGCTGGTGCCGGCGACTTGCAGGATGTGCGCGCCATCGCTGTGGCCGATCAATCCAGCTCCCACGCAAGCCACCGCTGCCGCGGCGGGGCTGCGATGATGTCCATGATGGCAATGCACGTAGATGGGACCAGGCAGATCACGAACGGCCTTGGCTAGTTCCTTGGCGCGCTGCTCGGGGATGCCATCGTAGCCATGGGGCAGATGGACGTAACGCAGGCCGTATTTCTCGGCTGCAGCGACGTCGGGCTTGGCGCCGTCGACGCTGATCAGCGTTTTGATGCCCAGGTCCTTCAGCTCCGCGAAAGCCGCATCGCCTTCCGGCAATCCGCCGGAGATGACCTTGGCGCTCACGCGTACCGGATTGGGCAAATGCTTCGCCGGGACCAGCTCAATTTTTATCGGAGTTGGCTGAGCAACCGGCGTTTCCTCGAAGCTGCAGCCGATGGCCAACAGTGCAAGAACAATGAGAGCGCTGAATCGCATCGCCTCATCGTACTGTGTTCAAACGCACGCTGCCACGTACTACGCCAGGATGTCCTTGTGAACGTTTCCGTGCACGTCGGTCAGGCGGAAGTCGCGGCCGCTGTAGCGGTAGGTGAGCTTCTCGTGGTCGAGCCCCAGCAGGTGCAGCAGTGTGGCGTGCAGATCGTGGATGGGCATCTTCTTCTCGGCGGCATTGTGGCCGAACTCGTCGGTGGAACCGTACCGTCTGCCACCTTTCACACCGCCGCCGGCGAGCCACATCGAATAGCCACCGGCATTGTGGTCGCGTCCGTTGTTGTTCTGCGCACCGGGCGTGCGGCCGAATTCGCCGCCCCAAACCACGAGCGTGTCTTTGAGCATGTCGCGCTGTCTGAGATCGGCCAACAACGCTGCGATCGGCTTATCGATCGCCGTGGCATTGCGCGTGAGCTGCTCCTTGAGATTGTTGTGCTGATCCCAACCTCCCTGGCTGACCTCAATGAACCGCACGCCTTCCTCGGCGAATCGCCGGGCGAGCAGGCATTGGCGGCCGAAGTTGTCGGTGGCCTTCTCGCCGATGCCGTACGCAGCCAGCGTCGCCGGCGTTTCGCCGGTCAGGTCCATCACCCGCGGCACTGCGCCTTGCATGCGGAAGGCCAGTTCGTACGACTCGATCACCCCTTCGAGAGCGTTATTCACCTTGTCCTCCTCTAGTCGCTCGCGGTTGAACGCCTGAATGAGATCAAGTTGCAGCCGTTGAGCTTCCGCCTCGGTCTTGGGATTGCCGATGTTCGCAATCTTGGCGCTGGCGAGCTGCTGCCCTTCGCCGCCGATGCGTGTCCCCTGAAACGGCGCCGGCAAGAATCCGCTGCCGTAGTTCTGGGCTCCGCCAACACGACTGATGGGATTGATGGTGATGAAGCCCGGCAGCTCCTGGTTCTCGCTGCCCAGACCGTACAGCACCCAAGCGCCCATGGAAGGTCGCACAAACTGGAAGTTTCCGGTGTGCAGCAGGACCGACGCCTGCGGATGGTTCGGCAAATCGGTGGCCATGCTGTTGACGAGGCAGAGATCGTCGGCCCGCTTCGATAGCTCGGGGAAGATGTCGGCGATGGGCAGTCCGCTCTTGCCGGACGGATTGAACTTGAACGGCGACTTGAGCAGCTTGCGTCCCTTCCCTTTTGCCGAGGGATCGGTCTGGCCATCGTGCTTGGCCAGCGCCGGCTTGTGATCGAACGTGTCAACGTGCGATGGCGCTCCCTGCATGAACATGAAGATCACCCGCTTCGCCTTCGGCTTGAAGTGCGGCGACTTAGGCGCGAGAGGACTATCCTCAGCGGCCGCCTGTGAAGCCAGGCCGGCGAAAGCGAGATAGCCGAAGCCACAGGAGGCGGATTGGAGGAGTTGGCGGCGTGTGAACATAGAGAGGTTCCTCTTCTTTTGGGAGGGCGAGGCGCCTGCCGAGCAATGCCTACGGCTCGGCAGGAGCCTCGCCCTCCCGAGAGATCAATAGATGTACCGAAACTCACCCGTGGCAAACAACGACTGAGCCAAACTGGCCCAGGCGGCGGTACGGCGGTCGTCGGGCGAGGCGATTTTGGCGGAGGTGAGGGAATCGTATTGCTTGAGGTAGCGGTGAGCGTGGGTCAGCTCGTCGCTGGTCGGCAGGCGGCTGAGACAGAGCTCGAACAGGCGTTCAAGACGGCGGCGTTCGTCCATCGAACCGTCGGCCAGCAATCGCTTGGCAGTCGACTGGCAGTTTTCGATTACGAACGGGCTATTCATGAGGAATAGCGCCTGAGTAGCGACGGTGGTCACCTCACGCTGGCCAATCGAGAGGCTTGGATCGGCGGCATCGAAGACGCCCAGGGCATCGGGCACTGCGCCGCGAATCAGCGGCAGGTAAACGCTGCGATGCGTGTTATCTTTTTGCAGACTCGCGGCGTTCTTGCCACGGCTGATTTCTCCGTTCCCCAGCTTCTCCACAGGCGATCCTTCGGGACGTTTCAGATCCAGTTTGCCGCTGGCGGCCAGCAGCGAATCGCGAATCGATTCGGCTTCCAGCCGGCGGCGGCTCATCCGCCAGAGATATTTGTTGTCGCCATCGATCTCGTAGTTGTGAGCGTTGTGCTCAGAGGAGAGTTGATACGTTCGCGACAATACGATCTCCCGAATCAGTTTCTTCACCGACCAGCCTTGATCGACCAGTCGCGAGGCGAGGTAATCGAGCAGTTCCGGATGAGTGGGCTCGTCGCCCAGCGTGCCGAAATTGTCGATCGATTCCACAATGCCGCGGCCGAACAGATGCGACCAAACACGGTTCGCCATCACGCGAGCTGTGAGCGGATTCTCCTTGCTGGCGATCCAACTGGCCAGTTGCAGGCGGCCGCTCTGCTGCGAATCGAGCCGCGGCGATCGGTTGAGTGCCAGTACAACAGGAATGCCTCGCGGAACGACCGGACCAAGCTGATCGACTTCGCCGCGAATGTTCACGGCCACGTCGTGCGGGGAGCGTATATCGCGGACCGCCATGACCGGTTGATCGCTGGTCGGCTGCTTGTGCTCCAGCGCGGCAATGTCTTCCGTGATTTGCTTGATGCGCTCCTTGCCGCGTTCAATTCCCTTCTTGAGTTTGGCGGGATCCTTTTTGGCGCCGGGCGACTTCAAGCGGAGCTGCGCGCCCGCCATCTTGGTCCGCATTTCTGCCAATTCTGATTGCAACTGCTTGAGCTTCTCTTGTTCTTCACTGGTGAGTTTGGCCACTTTGGGAGCATTGTCCGGCATCAGATAGGCGTACTCTCCCTTGTAGCCTTGCTTGTTATTCCCTTGTTCAACGCCAGCGAGTACTTCCGTGCTGCGGAACACACCCGCCAGGGCATAGTAGTCAGTCTGCGGAAAGGGATCGAACTTGTGATCGTGGCAGCGGGCGCAAGCAACAGTGACACCCAGCATGGCCCGCGATAGGACATCAATCTGCTCATCGGCCACGTCGGCGTGGTATTGAGCTTTCTTCTTCTCATTGAGGCTCCTCGTGCCGAGCGCGAGGAAGCCCGTGGCGATCAGGTTCGTGTTGTGCTCGGCCGCTGTCTTGTAGGCGAGCTGATCGCCGGCGATCTGCTCCAGCAGAAAGCGGTTGTACGGCTTGTCGGCGTTGAACGAATCGATGACATAGTCGCGATATCGCCAGGCATACGGATAGGCGATGTTCCGCTCCTTGCCGGTCGATTCGCCGTAGCGGGCGGCGTCGAGCCAGTGGCGTCCCCAGCGTTCGCCAAACTGTGGCGAAGCCAGCAGGCGATCGACGGCATTGGCCACCGCACTGGAGGACTGGTCGTGAACAAACTTCGTCAGCTCCGCCGGCGTTGGCGGAAGGCCTGTCAGGTCGTACGACAGACGCCGCAACAACGTCGTTCGCTCCGCATCGTGTACCGGCGTGAGCTGCCGCTGCTCGAGTCCCGCAAGGATAAAGCGATCGATGTCCGAACGCGCCCATTTCGCATCGACGACTTTCGGCGGAGTTGGCTTCTTCACTGGCTGGAACGACCAGAACTTACGTGCGTCGGCCAGGCTGGGTTTTTTCTTATCGGACTTCGTGCGCGGGTCAGGCGCGCCCATCTCAATCCATTTCTCAAAGTCATGAATGATGTTGTCCGACAGCTTGTCGCCCGGCGGCATCTCATAGGTCTCGTGCTTGATCGCTTGAATGAGCAAGCTCTCTTCCACGTCCCCTGGCACCACAGCCGCGCCGCTTTCGCCACCCTTGCGCAGCCCATCGCGGGTGTCGAGCAGTAGTCCGCCTTTGACTTCCTTGGAACCCGCCGAGTGGCAGGCGTAGCAGCGACCTGAAAGGACCGGCCGAATCTTGGCCTCGAAGAATTCCACGCCTTTGGCCGTGAGCCTAGGTTCCGCCGCCGCGAGGGGGAGAGAGAAGAAGATGGCACATCCCAGCGCCAGGAGCAGTCGTGTCATGCCGTGGCTCGCGAGTCTGTCCGGATTATTTCGATGGTGCGGATTAACCATCAGGATAACGGATGCGCCATTGCGGTAAATTATTTGCCTGTCATGTGTTGCCAAAAAGCAACGTGGGTGAGTTGGAGAAACAGCCTCGCAGCGACGTGTGGCCGGCAGGCGCAGCGTGCCATCGGCCGCTTGGGGATGAATGGCCGCCCTTTTGCTGCGAAGTTGGGGAGTGCCAGCGTCGCAAGGGATTTATTGCCGACCGCTTTGGAGGTGATGGCAACTCTGGCACAGCAGGCGGCGCAAGAGGTGCATTCACCTTTCGACACCTCCCCGATAAAACTTGAGTGTTCGAGAAAATTGACACCAAACGCTCGACAAGCCGGTTGGTCCATTTATACTGATTCCCAACCCCACGCCCTCCTAGGGATTGCCCGGGCGACTGTATCTGGCTCTTGGGAAGGAACAGCCCAAACCAGGAAACCCGGAGCATCGATCCCTCCTCTCCCCGCCGGTTCCGCTCCAACTAGAACCGACACTCCATCGCTGCGAGAGAGAAGCTAATGTCGACTGACACCGCTGTGAACGGGCAAGGGTCCGTTGTCGAATCGCCCACCCGCAATCCTCTCCAGGAGATGCGGCCAGCTCGCGATATTTTTCCGTCGCACGGGCCGCTGCTCGGCACACGCTCGGGATTGCCGACGGTGCTGTGCTATGCGATCTCCGATCTGGCCAGCATCATGCTGGCTTTGGTTGCTGCCTGGTCGTTGCTGTGGCTGACGGGCTTGTTGCGCGCGGTCGGTCCCTCCGATACTCGGCTGGCCTTGGGATTTGTCGCCGCAGCGATGATTCTGAATTGGTATCAAGGCTTGCACTCCACAGTCGTCCTCAAGCCAGCCGCCGAGCTGCGGCAGGTTTGGTTCAACGCCATCGTGCTGACCGCATTCTTTGTGGCCGTGCAATGGTTCATGATGGAAATGTCGACGGCTCAATCCAACCGCTTGGTATGGCTGGCGATCAGCTCGATCCTGATGGCGATCTTGATTCCGCTGCTGCGAGCCGGTTGCCGCCTGACATTTGGCCGGCGTCGCTGGTGGGGACGCCGCGTAATCCTCGTGGGCTGTGGTGAGCGATCGGCTTCCCTGTATCGTCTGCTCCGCAAGTCGCCGATCTATGGTCTGCGGCCCGCAGGCTTCGTGGAGAACTTCGATGAACTCGGTGAAGCCGACGCGGAAGGTTATCTCGGACCAATCGTTGAGCTGCCGGAACGCGTCGCCGAGAACGACGTGAATCTGGCACTGATCGTATCCAGCAGCGTCGTGCCACGGACTGAATTTTCGCAACTCGTTTGCCATCCCGGCACGGGTGTACGTGACTGGTTGATCATTCCCGATGGCTTTGGCCTACCCAGCTTGTGGACGGTGCCGCGCGAAGTCGCCGGCATGCCGGCGCTCGGTGTGGTGAATCGATTGAAGTGCGGCTGGCAGTTGATCGGCAAGCGCTTAGTCGATCTGGCCATAGTAATCATGCTCGCTCCGCTATGGGTGCCCCTGGTTTACTTCCTGGCGATTCTCGTTCGCCTGGGTTCCAAAGGCAAAGCCTTCTATTCGCAGAAGCGGCTTGGTTTGGAAGGCGACACATTCCAATGTTGGAAGCTTCGCTCGATGGTGGAAAATGCCGACGCGGTGCTCCAAAATTACCTGGCGGAGAATCCCGAATTGCAGGAAGAATGGAATCGCGATCACAAGCTCAAGAACGACCCGCGCATTACGTGGATCGGCAAGATTCTGCGGAAGACCAGCCTCGATGAGCTGCCGCAATTGTTCAACGTGTTCTACGGCGAAATGAGCCTCGTTGGCCCACGGCCGATCGTGAACGCCGAGATCGAGAAGTACGGCGAAGTCTGGCAACTCTACAAAATGGTTACTCCTGGCATCACCGGGCTGTGGCAGATCAACGGCCGCAACAACACGACCTATCAGGAGCGGCTGGATTTCGATAGCTATTACGTCCGCAACTGGTCGCTGTGGTTCGATCTGTACATCATGATCTGCACGGTGAAGGTCGTGTTCCTCCGCGAAGGGGCGTATTAGGTGAGGGTCGCCGTGGCATAGGCCTCTAACCTGTGCGTCAGGGATTCTCGGTCCGGACAGGCCAGAGGCCTATCCTACGATGTCACGTGCGGAGCACGACCGCGAAGACTTGCTCCGCCAGGCAACCGCGCTAGTGGAGCGCGTCGAACTTCAAATCGCTGGACATACCGAGCCTATCGTTGCCGGTTTTCGGCGGGATGGTTCTTTAGCAATCTATTTCGGTGCGGATCCGGTCTACCAGTTCAACTCGGCAGGCGAACTGCGGCGAGCTTACGTCGCTGGCTTGCTCTACAAAGCTGAGCAGGGACATCTGATTGAAATGCATCGCGACCGCGATGCTGCCACGACCTTGCTCGTATCGCGTCAGCTGAACGCTCACGATGAAACACTGCTGCTGACGCAAGCACGAATTGCACTCGTCGGCTTGCTCCATGCGCTTGAGCAACAGCAACTCACGCTGGTTGGCCAGGTGCCCGCCGAGCGCGACGTCGTCGGTCATGTTCGGCAGCAACTCGCACGACTCTCCGACCCGCTGTCGATCGCCTCCCGACCGCACGCCGAGTGACTCATTTCTTGTTCAGCGCCGCGCGCATCTGCTGGTAATACTTCGCTTCCTCCGCGAACTCGTGCTTGTCGCAGAACTTCTCCAGATCGCTCAGATATTTGTCCGGTTCGACTTGCAGATTCCAGCACACCTTCCGCAGGCAAACCGGGCAAAGATGCAACGGGGCGCGGTCGGATTCATCACGGTTGTTGCTGCCGTTCATATTGCAATGAAACGCCGTGCAGTGCGGGATGCCGAGAATATGGCCAGTTTCGTGCGAGGCGGTTTTCATGGTCCGCGTCAGGCAGAGCTGAAACTCCTCCTTCGATTTCGCTGGATCGCCGTTGCGATAGATCGACCACACGCCCACACGCTCACTCAAGTTCGCCTGGCCGAACACGAAGTTCCAGCCTTCACCCGGCCAGAGATCGCTTGCGGTGAACGCGATGTAGGCCAAGGCATTGGTCGGGCGATGCGGCTGCAGCACGTCGCCGAGCACGTACGATGTGAGAATCTGATCGTCGTCCCAGGTGGGATGCGTACGCTTCGCGTGGGCCGGAATCTTGTCCAGCGCAAGCTTCTCGTGACCTTCTACAGGCACCTGATAGAACGCTGCCAGGTAATCAGTCGTGGCTTTGAGCACCTGCTCCTGCTCAGGCGAAAAGTCGCCAATCAGGCAAATGAAAATACGGTTCTGCACTTCATTCTTGCGGACCGGCCTTGCCCGCAAGTACTCGGCGAAGGTCTGCCCGTCCTCCTTGTGCCGGGCGAGCCAATCGCTCGGCCGGGGTTTGGGAAGGGGTGTCGCTAGCGGAGTTAATCGCTGTTCGATCTCAACGTAATCTCGCTCTTTTGGTTTCACCGGCTTGTCCGCGCCACAGGCGACAATCAACGTCAACAGCAGGAAACTGCCCATTACGACCGAACATCGGCTCATAAATCACCCCTCCAATGGCACGCTGCACGCATCATAACGACGCCGGCTTGTAAAACCTAGGCAAACTGCTGCTTCGAGGTAGGCAGACTGCTGTCCCGCCTGTCGGCCCAGCGAATATATTCTGAGGACTCGAAAAATCCACCTGGTGCCGGGCACCAGTTTGTAGCGGCGGCCCTGGAGCTGTCGCCGAGTACGCGGTGGCGGGACGCCGCCGTGACGTCGGTCACCTCGAAAGCCTTCCATGAGCATTGCTGAACTCCCCCCTCCCCCGCTCGAAACCCGTTCCCAGCACGATGAAATCAAAGCGCCGCCCATGCCCGCGCATCTGCGGCAAATCCTCAAGCCCTACCGCGAGTCGAACGTATGGGCGGCCTCCTGGCAGATCATTAACACGCTTGTTCCCTATGCTCTGGCCTGGTGCGCGGCCTGGATCAGCGTCCACTACAGCTATGCCCTCACGTTGCTGTGCGGCCTGCTGATCGCCGGCCTCATGGTCCGCATTTTCACGCTGCACCACGACTGCACGCACGGCTCCTTCTTTAAGACGCGTGCGGCCAACGAATTCTGGGGCTTCTGGCTGGGCGTGCTCGCGCTCACGCCGTTTCACCGGTGGCGTCGCAGCCACAACTACCACCATGCCCACAGCGGCGATTTGGATCATCGCGGGGAGGGCTACATCACGATGCACACGATCGATGAATATCTCGCCCTCACGCCGCGGCAGCAGTTCTGGTATCGCGTGTATCGTAGTCCGCTCATGATGTTCTTCATTGGCCCCTGGTTGCAGTTCATGGTTCTGGAGCGGTTCACCTTCGACCTGCCCAAGACCGCCAAGGTTGCCCGCTGGGGCGTGTGGAAGACCAACCTAGCATTGTTCACCGTGCTGGCGGCCGTGTTCATTGGCAGCGAGCTGGCCGGCTTCGGCGGCTGGAACGGCCTGGGCCGCTTCTGGATCATCTTCCTCCCCACCTCGCTCATGAGCGCAGCGATGGGAGTGTGGATGTTCTTCGTGCAGCACAACTACGAAGAGGCCTACTTTAAGCGGCACAAGGAGTGGAACTACGCCACCGCCGCGCTCGATGGCAGCTCCTTCTACGATTTGCCGCAGTGGATGCACTGGTTCTCCGCCAACATTGGCTATCACCACATTCACCATCTCGACGCCACGATCCCCAACTACAACCTCCCTCGCTGCCACTACGACAATCCAGAGTTTCAGAACCCGGTGCGGATTAAGCTGCTGGAGAGCATCCGCTGCGTAGGGCTGGATCTGTGGGACGAAGAGAACGGCAAGCTCGTCCCCATGTCGGCCACCAAGAAACGCCGCCGAGCCAAGAATGTCGCCGCGTAGCGCACTGAAATCTTGTGGAATTGGTGCTGTTCCACCTATCGGATCGATACGACAAACCTGAATGGCTAGAGATGCTAGGCGAAGCTCGGCAGGTCTTTCCGCATACTCGATACCCGGAGCAGTGGAACTTGGACGCAGCAGGGACCTAGGGTACTTCTGACTGCGCTGCAAAGTGTCGTCCCCGTCGCAGACGCCTTATCGGCAGGAGCGCGGTGACGAGCATGCGCGACCGGCGCGGCGGAGCTGTGGGAAGTCACCGGCGTGATAGGACTCCCGCAACAAAGCAACGAAGTTCTTCGGTCGTATCCAGTGCAGCATGGGCGGTCTTCCGCACTTCGCTGCTTGGCGTTTTCCGCCGGGCTCGACAGAGTAGCTGCCTTTGCCAAAGACTGACGGCGCTAAATGCCGACCGCAACGACGGGCATCTATCGACTAGCAGACATAAAGGCCGCGAGGTCAGTGTCGCCGGATCGGAGAAAGTCCCAGAAGTTAAGCTGCCGATATCGGAGCGTCTGGTAGATGCTCAGAAGTACCAGGTACTCTTGGATGCCTCTTTGCGAGAGGGCCGCTGTCCCGGCCATCCCCTTACGACGAGAGACAAGTCGCTTGACCGCATTCTCCACATTGTTGTTGTTCCATGGGACTCTGTCATGGTCCACGAAGATGAACAACTTGTCGCGGTACTTTAGGAGGCGTTGGCGGTAGTGCCCGGCCACCTCGGAAAGGTATTTCGCGCTCGCCTCCAGTTGCCCCACTGCCCGCTTGTCCTTGGCCAGGAAGTGGTGCTTGAGACCATGTTTGTCGATCGTCTCGACCACGGCTTGCAGGAGTGTCCCGAACCGTCAGTTCTTCGTCGAAAGGGTTCTGAGCAAGTCGTCGTTAAGGTCCCAGATGGATGAGGCACTTTTGTTGAGGACAGTCGAACGTGGCGTAAGCAGCGCAGAAGTCCGAGACCAGAACTCCTCGGAACCCATCCAATGTTTGCCGCAGTGTTTCTGCCTCGCAGTTTTTCCCTTTTATGCGAGCCCACGTTTCAGCATGAATCAGCTGTCCGGTCCGCAGGGACTCGTACGTCCCCGGTATCAATCGGCGGCCTGTTCATGCAGGCAAGTCACCATTCCCGATCCAAATTGTTACGCCGAGCATATCGGATAGTGCGTCGGCGGTGGCCCGACTCGTCTGCCGAAGGGCAACGCACGCGTAAAGTAGCCCAGCCGCAGCAAGTCCATCCGTACCGATTGGACCTGACCTTGAAGGAAGTCGTCCGGTAGAAAGGCTGAGGCCAACCAGGAATGTCAGTGTGTCAGCCACGATCAGGAAGTAGGCCCTATCGCGGCACGAGGGTTGCTGGTTCAACGGCAAGTGCCCGTGGTCCTAACGGAGGTCGATGCTCATGTTCGCGTTTTACTCGAATCGCATTGGTTGCGTTGGCTCGATCCTCGTCTCCGTCGTTCTTAGCTTGCTGCTGTTTCTCGTTGTGGCAGTCCTCCAGGGCGGCTTTGTCAGCAGATGACGGACCGCCAACGCTCCCGGCTTCTGCCAAAGTGTCCTCATCGCCCCGCCACTGACCGCTGTCACTAGAATGGCTCGTTCCCTGGAGAAGGTGAGCTAACGCGCAGCGGACAATGTCAGCAGTCAAGTTGATCGAATCGAAGGAAGATGAAGGTCGCGGCGAACGGCTGGTGCTGTTCGTGTTGGCGGCGGTTCAGTTCACGAGCATTGTCGATTTCATGATCGTAATGCCGCTCGGTCCGCAGCTCATGCGGTCGCTCCAGGTGGGACCAGCCGAGTTTGGGCTGATTGTCTCGTCCTACACGTTTGCTGCTGGAGTGGCAGGTCTGGTCGCCTCGTCCGTTGTAGATCGATTTTCCCGCCGCACCGCGTTTCTCTGCCTGTATGCAGGGTTTTTGCTAGGCACCTTGCTGTGCGGGCTGGTGCCGTCGTATGAATTGCTGGTGGCGGCATTGTCACGGGGGCATTTGGCGGCGTTCTCGGCGGCATCGCGATGGCCATCATCGGTGACGTCTTTCCCGAAGAACGTCGGGGCAGGGCCACAGGATCGCTGATGTCCGCATTCGCTTTGGCCTCCATCGCTGGCGTGCCCTTTGGGCTGTACTTGGGCACGAACTTCGGCTGGCACGCGCCGTTCTGGGCTTTGGTGGTCTTGGGGTTGCCGATTCTCATCCTGGCCGCCTATGCGCTGCCAGCGATGAATCAGCATGTGAGCCATTTGGCCCGCCACCCATTGCGCTCGCTGGTGGAGACAACCACTTGAATGCGTTCGTGCTCATTGCCGCCCTCTCCATCGGCGGCTTCGCCGTGATCCCGTACATCAGTCCGTACCTCGTGTCGAATGTCGGCATGCCGGAATGGCAGCTTCCCTTTGTGTACATCGCGGGTGGAGCACTGACGCTGTTTGCAGCACCCTGGATTTTGGGAAGCTCGCAGACCAACACGGCAAACTGCGCGTGTACCGGCTGATTGCTCCCCTTTCTGCCGTACTCTTGCTTGCGATCACCTACCTGCCGCCCGTGCCCACGATCGTGGCCGTGGCGGTGGTATCTTCCCTCATGGTGAGCAATGCCGCCAGAATGATCGCTGCGATGGCCATGATTACGGGTAGCGTGCGTCCGGGCCTGAGAGGCGGGTTCATGAGCGCGAACTCGTCGATTCAGCACATTGCGAGTGGCATCGGTGCCTATGTCGGCGGACTGGTCATCACGCAGGGGCCTGACGGCGCCATGCAGCACTTCCCGGTAGTTGGCTGGGTGGCCTGCCTAACGACACTGGCAACGATTGGTTAGCAGGCCGACTGCGGATGGCTGAGGAATCCAAGCCGATCACCGAGGCAGAGAGCATCGCTGCGGCGGCAGAAGCCACCTGCGATGTGGGTGAACCGCTGGCAGGGGTATAAAACGTCAATCGAGACTTATGCAGTGATCCACCATGTGATCGCTATCGTGATCGGACTTGCTGCAGCCACGGCGATGCACCCTGCCGCTATCACCGCTGACGATTTGTCTCAGTCCACTGGCCGCGGTTTGCGCGTCGGTCAACTCCGTGTCAACAAGGTTCTATTCCTCGGGAACAGCATCACACTGCACGGCCCTGCTCCGAAGATTGGCTGGGAGGGCAATTGGGGCATGGCAGCCAGTGCCCGCGACAAAGACTACGTCCATCTGCTGCTCGCCCGCATCGCCAAGGCCGCCGGCGGCCAGCCAGAGTCCAAGATCAAGAACATCGCTGACTTCGAGCGCGGGTTAGACGGGTTCAACTTGAAGGACGGGCTCAAGGAAGAACTTGCGTTCGAGGCCAACGTGGTCATTGTGGCCCTCGGCGAAAACGCCGCGGCCCTGGGGACGGATGAGGCGAAAATGAAGTTCAAGACGGCCTTTGCCAACTTGCTGAACGAACTCAAGCAACATGATGAGCCAGCCATTTTCGTCCGCTCCACGTTTTGGGCTGAACCTGCCAAAGACGAGATCATGAAGCAGGTCTGCGAGGAAGCTGGTGGAGTGTTCGTCGACAACAGCAAGCTCGGCGGCGATGCAACCAGCCAAGCTAGGTCCGAACGCAAGATCGAACACGATGGCGTGGCCGCCCATCCTGGCGATAAGGGCATGAAGGCGATTTCCGATGCCCTGTGGGCTGCCATCGAGAAGGAATCAATGAAGCGAATGAAGTAGTCAACAAACCCAGAGTACGCCGGTATTCATCTAGCGCCAGGTTGGGGTCCCTTGGAACCAATGCGCCGCTAAACTCGACGGCAGGCACGCGGCGCCCTTCGGAAAGCATCGCCATGAAAATCGCCCTCACGGGAGCCACCGGCTTCGTCGGCAGGTACATTGCCCGCCAGCTTGTCGGTTCAGGTCACCAACTTAGCTGCTGGTGCCGGCCAACCAGCGACCGATCGGGTCTTGAGTCGTTGGCCGGGGCGATTGAGTGGATCGAAGGTGAACTGGGCAATCAACCGGCTACCGAAGCCCTGGTGAAGGACTGCGATGCCGTCGTTCACGCCGCCCTGTACCACGTTAGCCGTGGCTTTCAACGATCAGAGGGCGAGATCATCGAGTTCGTCGAGAAAAACGTCGTTGGCACGCTGAAACTGATTGAAGCTGCCAGGAAGGCCAACGTCGGGCGGTTTGTGTTTATTTCAACCTGCGCCGTCTACGACAAGATTCTGCCGGATCGTCCGCTCGATGAAACACACCCGCTGTGGCCCAACAGACACTATGGTGCCCACAAGGCAGCCATCGAGAAGTTTGTCCACAGCTATGGCTACGACATGGGCTATCCGATCTGCGCATTGCGGCCCACCGGCGTCTACGGCGTTGCTCATCCACCGAAGGACAGCAAGTGGTTTGAATTGGTCAAGGCAGTGGCTGGTGGCGAGATGGTAACCTGCGAACGTGGTGGCAAAGAGGTCCATGCTGCCGACGTCGCCAAAGCTGCCGAATTGCTGGCCAATGCACCGGCGGACAAGATCATCGGCGAAGCGTATAACTGTTACGACATGTACGTCTCGGAGTGGGACGTAGCTCATCTGGCCATGCAGATATCCGGGAGCAAGACCGACATTCTCGGGAAGCAGACCGTGCCGAAGAATCAGATCATCACGGAGAAACTGCGAGGGCTTGGGATGACGTTCGGCGGGCAGGGATTGCTGGAAGCAACGATCCGCGAGTTGCTGAGGGGCTGACCACAAAGTCGTCGGCAGGTTCGATTCGTATTGATCGGCATGCCCGGATGAGTGAATCATGCGTCGCTCGATTCTCCACGTCAAACAAATCCTAGATTGGGCCCAGTATGAGGCCGTTGCCGTGATGCGTTTTCCACCGATTGAGGTTGCGATTGTACGCAACGTAGGTGGCGGGCGCTCTGTGGCCCTTCACGTAGGCAAGATACTGGTCGACCAGCTTCTCCAGCGTCAACCCGGCGGGCTTGCCCGCCTGTATTTCCAGTAGCCGCGCCCAGGCTTCGGCCTCGGTGGTTCCTAGCTTCTCCTGCTTGCCTTGGGCATTCAGGTAGTAGTAGGCGTTGTGACTCTTTTTGTAGTACGGCGAGCTATTGTCAAATCTTGTGGACGAGGCGTTGAATCAGGCGGCGGCTTGGTCGAGGCGGATTCCGTCTTTGAAGATGATTCCTTTGATGACTTCGGGTAGTAGTTTTGCGCCGTCGAGCAGACGCCAGCGGCGCTCGGCGCTTTGAGCAAGTTTGAACATCATGGCTAGGCAAGCCCGCCGCGTGCCGTTGCCTTTGGTGCGACGGTGTCGCAAGCGGATCGTGGCGAACGTGGACTCGATCGGATTGGTGGTCCGCAAGTGCTTCCAGTGTTCGGCCGGAAAGTCGTAGAACACCAGCAGCTCGTCGCGACCCTTCGCCAGGCATTCGCAGGCCTTGGGATATTTGGCCTGATAAGTTTCCAGAAAAGCATCGAAGGCTTTGGTGGCGTTCTCACGCGTGTCGGCCATCCAAATCTGATGGATCATCTCCTTAGCTCCTGGCTGCTTCTTCTTAGGGAGTTTATCCAGAATATTGGCAGTCTTATGCACCCAGCAACGCTGCTCTTTGGTCGTGGGAAAGACCGTGGGCAAGGCCTTCCAGAAGCCCAGAGCGCCGTCGCCTACGGCCAGCTTGGGATCGATGGTGAGGCCGCGACGTTTCACGTCCAAGAGCAGCTCGCTCCACGACTGAGCGCTTTCGCGATGGCCGTCGGTCATGGCGATCAGCTCCTTTTCGCCCTCTTTTGTGGCTCCCATGAGCACCAGGATGCATTGCTTGTCTTCCTCCAGGCGAATCTTGGTGTGGATGCCGTCGGCCCACACGTAGACATACTCCTTGCCCTCCAGCGACCGTTTCGACCACTCCTCGTGCTCCTGTTCCCAGACGCTCTTGAGCCGCGTGATCGTTGTCGCCGAGAGGCCGGGACACTCCGGTCCGAGCAGCGACTGCAACGCCTCGTGGAAGCCGCCCGTGCTGATCCCTTTGAGGTACAGCCAGGGGATCAACTCCTCGATGCTTTTGGTCTTGCGGAGATACGGCGGCAGGATCTTTGACGTGAAATGCTCTCGTTCTTCCGGCGGCCGGCGATCATGCACCCGCGGCTGCTTGACGGCGATCTCGCCCAGCCCAGTGACGATCTTCCGCTCCGGCATGAAGCCGTTGCGAACCACCTGGCGGCGGCCGCCGGCCACGAGCTGCGAACGCGCTTCAATCCACTCGGCGACTTCCTCTTCAATGGCCTGGGTGAGCAACTTCTGGGCTCCTTGGCGCAAGATGCTCGTAAGAACATCCTGGGCCGGGGCTGGCAAGCTGATCGTGGCTGCGTTAACTTCCTGCATGGTGGTGTGCTCCTGGTGACTTTCCAGCACAGTGGGATCCGAAGCTTGGAATTCACGTGACTTGAAGTCGCGGC
>JADMIO010787503.1_pt1 | contig 96779 bp, 61 predicted proteins | sample 8958161 | NCBI WGS metagenome assembly JADMIO01 (sample SAMN16585339, study PRJNA669376) | soil metagenome | isolation source: Crop rotation soil | place: USA: Cullars Rotation, Alabama | collected 2011
GAAATTTGCTGAGAGGAACGATATTCAAATCGGTTTGTTCAGCCGGAAATTTGCTGAGAGAATCGATATTAATTCGTTTGGCTCCGCAAGAAATTTGCTGAGAGGAGCAATAAGAATCCGTTCACAAAACCAGTTTCACTCGATTTGCCAGGTCTTCAGTCTTCCGCCTTCGATCGGATGTTCCAATCTTGTGATCGAATGAGCTCCCGCGTCTTTCAAAACGCCCTCCGCACGGCTCAACATCGTTTCGTCTTCCGGCTCCACACACACCTTGATCGAACCTTCGAACATCCGTCCGTCGATCTCTTTGGTGTCCGCTTTAATTTCATCGACATGAAGCAATGCACCGGTGATAGTGGCAAACATGGTTCCCAAAATTCCACCTAAAAATATGGCGTGCAAGTGGTGACGCGCGATGTGGTGGACCCACGGAACCCATTCCATCGAAAACAGTCCGACTAATCCTCCAGTAATAGCACCGGAAATTGCATAGGTGGCCATGAAGTATCCCGGCGATCTCGTCTTCAATCGCAAAGTCGTAGTATTGCGCTGATCGTCGGGATCGTGCCCCTCTCTGGCATTTATTATGAAAATGTCTCCAGCTCGAAACCCGGCGTCACGCAATCTTTCGACAGCTTTCTGCGCCTTTTGTGGATTATGGAAGTTAGCCTGAATTGTTTGTGTGTTCATGGTCGACGAAACAAGCGGAGCCAATTTCAATTGTAAGCCAATTTGAGCACAACAACGTATTTGTCAAGCAGGTATATTGGCGTCAATTCCTGCCGATCGGCGTTTGCAAGAGGACTGGTCCATGAAACTGGAAAATGTAGGAACGATCCGCGAGTTTTCTCTGCCGGACGACTGGTATGAGCAAACCGACAAAGTAGGCTCTGTGTCCGGGCTGCGCTGGGAAAGATTATTCGTGCCGGCCGCCAGAGATGGTGCTGAGTTGTTTGTTTCGTACCGTGGCGTGCCGCTAGATGAGGGTTCACGCAAGGTGTTTACTTTCATGCTCAAGCAGGGAGAGAGAGGGGCTTTGCCAGTCGAAGAAATTCTGGCACTACATACGGTGCTGGGTGTTGCCACCACCGGCGATAACCAATACACAAACAAAAATCCTGCCGACAGCATCGACGGGCCGACATTCAACTTGCTCACGGCCCGTCTTGTCACGGTAGGCGGCAAAGTGGTTTTGCGAGTGGACGGCAAATTCAAAAACGGTCGATTCTACTCCGGAATCTATTATCCGGCTGGAGCTGAAGGGCGGATTGTGGAAGAGCTATTTTTGCAGACCAGGAATATGGACGCGTATCAGAAGTATAACGCCCAATTCGAGACTGTCCTGAATTCGATTGCCTGGCGCTAGTTCTGCGGAACCGGAATCATATCGATCTCGCAGTACGGCAGCGAGTCTACAATCAAATCCATATCCTGCTCGGTATACTCGCATTCAGAAATAGCAATTCGAGTCAAATTCGGCATGTCCTTGAGAATAATCAATTCCGCATAAGTAACTGCGGTTCCTACCATACTCAAATGTTCCAACAATGGAAATTCGGACAGTGCACTGAGTGAATTACGAGTGACACCAGTGTAATCCAAGTTCAAATGACGCAGATGAGTAAGTTCCTTGAGAGAACTGAGGCAATCATCATCAACAAGTGTGCCTTCGAGATTCAACTCGTGCAATTGTATCAATTCTGACAGATGTGTGACACCACTATTGGTGATTGACGTGTATGAAAGATCGAGCACTTCCAACCCGGAAAGTCCGGAGAGATGTGCGGCACCATCATCTGTGATTAGCGTGAAACCCAAGCGCAGAGCGCGCAGACTCTTCAATCCACGAACGTGTGCCAGTCCGGCATCTCCGACGCTGCTGTTGTTGAGATTAAGCCAACGCAGGGCGGTTAGCAAGCGCAAACACACCAATCCGGCATCGTGAAAATGGGTGCAATCCTCCAGATCGATCGACTTCAGGTTCGTCAAATTACTGATCGAAGCTAAACCCACGTCGGTAACCTGAGTCTTCGAGAGATTGATCATCTGCAATTTCACCAACTTGCCGATGTGTGTCAATCCAAGGTCTGACACATCGGTGCCGCTCAAATTCAATTCTTTTAGTTTGGCAAAATTGCTGAGAACAGCAAGAGTCTTGTCGGTGATTTTCGAGCGTGAAAAGTCGAGCGAACGCACAGCCGAAAGGCGCCCGGCATAAGACATTCCTTCATCGGTGACATTGCCCAGTCGCAGATTTCTCAACTTGGTGAGGTTTTGCAATTGCGGCAAATCTTCATCCTTCAGGCTCTGAGGAAAATCGATGTAGCGCAGTTCAGCCAGATTGCTCAGGTGGCGCAGCGCCTCGTTCGTCAGCTTGCCACCAGCCATGCCGAGAAAACTGAGAAATGGCATCGAGCTTAAATTGGCGATACCGTCATTGGTGACACCGCTCATGGAAATATCGAGTTCAACCAGTCCTTTCAGGTTCTTGATAGCAGCCATTGTGCCGTCACCGAGTTGCTCGCTGCACTTGATGCTGAGCGATTCCAGGAAGGTTAGATTGGCCAGTCCGATCAATCCTTCGTCGTTGCAAGTGATGTTGGAAATATCCAACTTCGTCAACGATGGCAAATTATCGAACTCCAATGTGTCGCCTTCATACCTGATTGTCAGTTCTCTCAAATAAGGCAGATCGCGCACGACAAACCGCATTCGATGCTTGAATTCTTGAAGATCTTCGTCGGGCTCCATCATGACTGCGCCGATGTTCAAGCGCTCCAGATTTTTCAAATCGCATAAAAGCGAAGTGCTGTCGCCGCGAATCGAAAGAGTTCGGATGGTCAGATCGCGCAAATTCTGCAGCTTGGCGAGATAGATTAGACTGTCGTCGCCGATCTCTTCCGCACGCACCACCAGGCGCTCCAAGTGCACTAGCTGCCTGAGGTGAGAGAGTCCAATCTCGGTGATGCCGTCGACTCGCAACACCAGACTTTTGAGATTGGGGAAGTGTTTCAGACAAGACAATCCATTATCGCTGACATCAGCGAAGACGATATAGAGTTCCTCCAATTCACCGGCCGTGGTGAACTCGGACAGAACATCATTGGTGACGCCTTCGCCTTCGAGAAGCAAGCTGCGCAAACTAGAAATGCGACTCAGGTTGCCGAGCCCGGCACTCGAAAGTTTACAGTGCGAGAAGCGAACGTCTCTCAATGTGCTGACATCGTTCAGCTCGCCAAGCGCACCATATCCGATATCACAAGCGGTGAGTTGAAGATTGCGCAAGTGAGGGAATTTGATCAGGCGAGCGAGGCTGCCGGCGGGCAAGTCGATGCCACCCAACCGCAATTCTCGCAGACCGCTCAGATGACTCAATCCAGTCCAATCCTCGTCGGTGAGCTTATCTGAGATGTAGTCGAGTGATTGAATATCATCAGGTTTCAACGTCGACATTTGACTGGTGGGATTTATTCCCTGCAACTCCAGCCTGACAAAATCACGCCGCGAAACCTGCACGTTGCCTCGTGCATCGCACAACGAAGTCCAGTTGCGATTGCCGCCTTCACCGGCTTCTGCTACCCATACCGTACCGATTGATTGCTCCGGAAATCTAATCGTTCGCAATTTGCGAGAGACAATCTGGCAACGAGGCAAGGCTTTTGTCAGCTGACTTAGTCCAACTTCAGTAACGTTGGTTCCATCAACGTACAAATTTCTCAAGCCCTTCAGGTGGACGAGATACTCCAGACCTTCATCGGTGATGGCGGTTCCACCTAGATCCAGCGTGATGAGCTTGTTGAGATTGACTAGATACATCAAACCGCGATCGCTTATCGGACTACGAGGCAAAGTCAAATAGCGCAGCCCGCCCAGTCCTTGAATGTAGGACAACTCCAGATCTGTAACTGGTCTCTGCCTGAAATCCAGAGAGGCGAGATCGTTTGGATTGAGAACGGCAAAGTTGGATAGATCGCAAACGGGTGAGACGAGCAGATGCAGATAGCCTGAATAAGGCACGCTTACTTCACCAAAAGCTTCGCCGATCTGACGCTCCCACCACTTTCCCTGGTCGTTCTCTTGATAAATCAGATAGAGCGCCCCGAGCGCCTGATCCGTAGGAAATAAGATTATCTTCTCGAGTACAGTCATCGTCCTCTGTGCGTTTGTTTATCAGTCTTCCGGCTTCGCAAACTTGGGTAGCGGTTGGTCCAATACGATATGCCCAATATTAACAACAGGAACACCCAGATTGTTTTCCAGGTCGCGAGCGTAGCGTTCAGCCAGTTCAGGGTCGTTGCCCGTGCCTATGAAAACCTTGTTGAAGGGATGCGAACGTTTTATATAGATCAAACCGTCCACCAGTGTTTCGGGCAAGATTTTCACCGTCAAGATCATGTCATGATGCCTGAAGCTTGGTGCAATCTGTTGGGAGACCACCCGCTGAAGCAACTCGTACATAATGCCCCGGCGGGCAGACTCTTCTTCGGCGTGATAGAGGATGATTTCCTTCGGACCAGGGTCTTCCCTTTCCAGAAGTCCGATCAAGGAGTGGGCCAGATTTCTCGCTTTGGCTCCGGCTGTGCAGAGAACATAGGTCGGCAAGTTGTTCGGCAATTCAGCCATATTGGTGTACTTGCCCAGACCCAGTCTCAAGTCGGGCAGGTGTCGTAATCGGCTTTCCAGCAATCCCAGTCGATAAAAGCACATAACCAACAAGATGGCCAGAAGGATTTGCAATCCCATAGGTCGTGCCTCATGAGCCGAAACAAATAAGATCATTTCGGCGAGGATGAGAACAATCGCGCCAATCAAAGGCGGAATGGGAATTTCGGTGGTTTTGAAACGGACCACAAAATTAGTCTTGAACGGAGAGCGAGCCACCTTCACCGGCATGCTGAATCGCAACAGGATGACGCCTATGCAAAATGAACTCATCACAGCCAGGAATGCCATTCCATAGACCTGTCCGAGATCCTCTACTTTTCCCGGCAGCATGAAAATCATCAAACCTGTGATCGCCATGAACGGCAGAACAACGTATGGATAGCCCTGCAAGAAAGAAAATCGATCTTCCCAGCGTCGCAAAAGAATGGCAGGTAGATTGCCTTGTTTTGCCATAGTGGTGCACAATCCGATGCAACCTACATAGGCTGTGTTGACTGCTGCGAACAAAGTCAGGCAGGCATCGAAAACGAGGATGCGCAGCAAGCTGTCGCCGCCAATTGAAAATGCCAGACCCGACAAAAGATTGTCTTTGTAGGTGATCAGTTGATCGTGATTGAGCATAATCAGGCAGAGATACGACGTCAGAGGCGATGTCAGACCAACCAGGACGACTATGGAGAGATAGATCTTTTTCAATGTCTTCCAGGTCGGAGTCTTGAGTTGCTCGACTATCTGAGCGGCTGATTCGAATCCGGTAATGCCCAGAAAGGCAGCGGCGCATCCATGCAAAAGGTTGCCGGGACTAAGTTTAGGCAGGTCTTGAAAGACGATGGAGAAATCGACGTGACGTTCGAATGCAAGGAACAAGCCCCAGGCATCGAGAGTGAGCAACAGCAGAAAATGGCAAAAGGCGATGAAAAACACAACGTAAGCCGGTTCCTTGATGCCCTTTATATTCGCCAGACCGAAGAGAACCACTGGAATCAATGAAACCAGAAGGATGTTGGTCGTCGACCAGTCCATCATATTGTCGAACGAGTCCAGATAGTATGCGCCAGAAAGCGCACTGACTGCGGCAGTAGCGAGATAAGAAAGAATCGTCAACGCACCGACGAACATTGCCAATCTGCGGCCAACGGTCTGCAAGACCATGATGTAGGCGCCGCCATTGAATGGGCTGACCGAGCAACCTTCTTCGTATGTGGTTTTGAAGAACCACATCATCAAACAAACGAAGAGAATGACCAAAGGTGCTGCAAAGCCGACATACGGCATGATCACTCCGGTGCTGTAGAACACCGATGTACCGATATCTGCTCCGACGATGCCGGCGCCCATCCACCAGCTCAAAAGAGCGTCTTTTTCTTTGCGCTCTTTTTTGTCAATCGGCGAATTAGGATCTTTTGAGACTTCGTCTGTAGTAATAGAAGGCGGGGATGAGTCTGCCTTATCTTGCGAGTTTTTGACTTGCCGATCCTGATTTTGTGACGAAGACATTATTTTGAGGATTACCAGCGAATGCTCTGTAGAATCATGGTTCAGGAAGAAAGATTCTGAGCAGATCTAATATAGCGTTTGGTACTGAAACTTTCGCCATTCTTTTAGATTCATAGCAAATCGAAAAGAAGTCAAGCGATGGGCTTTGTTATCGGAATAACAGGGAATGTGATCGTGATCTTTGTTCCCTTGCCCGTGCTGCCCTGATCGATTTTCACAGTGGCACCATGCGCCCGGGCAATTTCGTTGACGATGGACAGTCCCAATCCGCTGCCCTCCACTTCCAGATTACTGGAGCTGGAAACTCGATAGAAGCGCTCGAATACCTGGCTCCGTTCTTCTGGTGCGATACCGATTCCATCATCATCAACAACCAATTCAACATGACCGTTGTTGACCACCTGCACGTTAACGTGACCGCCAGAGCGGTTGTATCTAATGGCGTTCTCCAAGAGATTGGTGGCCAGTTCTTTCAAACTGACTGATTCTCCTTGAATCAGAGCCGGTTCCTCCGATACGTTCAATTCCAATTCGACTTGCCGTTTGATTGATTCAGGAACGACATCGGTAGCTGCCTCCGAGATAACACTGTTGAGATCGATCGTGTTCATCGTCTCTCCCATATGCTCCGCTCTAGAGAGACTCAACAATTGCTGAACGGTACGAGTGATCCGGTCGACGCCGTTGTCTACTTGCCTCAGCATTTGATCGAGTTCTTTGTCCTTGGACATTTTGCTCATCAACTGGAGATAGGTTTTCAAACCAGCAATCGGCGTGCGCAACTGGTGAGCGGCGTTTCCCGAAAACCTGGCTTGACGTACGAGATCTTCGCGTACTCTGCCGAGAAGCACATTTAGAGCCGTGATCAAACCGATCACTTCGTATGGTGCGTTTTCTTCCGGTATGGGTGCGAGGTCGATCGGTGAACGTTTAGCGACCGCATCTCTCACCCTGTTCAAAGGTTTGAGACCCTTGCCAATGCCTACCCAAACTGCGATCAGAGCAGATACGATCAAGATCAATTGCGGGATAAAAATGGAAAGCAAGATCCAGCGCCGATACTCGGTGCGAGTATTTCTGGTCTCACCTATTTGCACCACTATCGGTCCCGTTTTACAAATCTTGGATTTCAGGGTGAGGACCCTAAACTGCTGGCCGTTGACCAGCTCATCTCTATAGATCATCGTCTGGCTGTCAGTGGGAAGCCTCGGAGGGGGCGGCAACCCATCGACACCGGCCAGCCGAGTACCATCCGGTGAAAAGACATCGTACAAAAGAGTGTCTTTATTTTCGGTGAGAAGCTGCTCGGCGTGCTCCGGTAGGTTGACCGTAATTTTGCCGTCCGTATTGCGGATACGAGCGATAACAGAGTCAGCGGAGTCAACCAATTTTTTGTCGAAAACGGTCCGCGCCAGCTGTATGGCGAGCATGTAAGAACAACCCGCTGATACCAGTGATAGTATCAAAAGCGGTATCATCAACCATACAAGAAGCTGGCGCCTGATGGAGGATCTCATTTGTGAGTCTCTTACTCGAACCGATTATTGTTGCTGTTGTGGTGGCTCAAGAATGTATCCCAATCCTCTTATTGTACGCAAATTGCAACCGGAGCCTTCCAGCTTCTTGCGCAGTCTGTGCACGATAATCTCGATGGCGTTGAAGCTGATTGAAGCTTCCCAGCTGGAGAGATGTTCGGTGATCTGGGCCTTATTTACCACTTTGCCGACTCTCTGCAAGAGCAATTCCAGAACTGCTACTTCGCGAGCGGAGAGATCGACCGGTTCGCCTTTGACATAGAGTCGACGTCCGACTGTGTCATAGACGAAGTCGCCATATTTGACTTCCGTTTGATTGCTCCAGTTATCTTTACGGAGAACTGCACGGATTCTGGCTTCCAGTTCATCAAGATGAAAAGGTTTAGTCATGTAGTCATTGGCGCCGCGATCGAGCCCGTTGACGCGATCCTGTACTGCATCTCTGGCAGTCAAGATGACGACCGGAGTCGACTGCCCGCGCGAACGCAAGCGAGTGAGGACCTCGAGCCCATCCATTTCGGGCAATCCGAGATCGAGGATGACTGCATCATAGGGCGTTTCGGTGAGGGCGCTGTCCGCATCATTGCCTGTTTTGACATGATCGACCAGATAGCCGCTCTGTGATAACGCCATGCTCACGCCGTTGGAGAGCATTTGATCGTCTTCTACCAATAAAATTCGCACGATAAGTAAACCTCGTTTTCTGCTACCTGTTTCACGTGTCTCTCATTGCGTCTTGATAATAGCAAACTAAGCGGCTGAGCCGAAAAATGGAGGATCGCTAAATTTTTGCTTGATCAAGTGCGTGATCTGATATCTTTTGACTCTGTAACGGCCCACATAGCATAAGGTTTTTCGGTCGAGGATGCGAAGTCCGACGCCCGATCCGCCAAGACCCTCTGAAGGTCTGGTGAAAGAGGCTTTATGAATTTATTTTACGCGTTCGGAGAATGACAGATGAAGACGGCTAATGAAGTAGAAAATCGCTTGCGTCAATTGACCAGTCAAGGGCAATCCATATGGCTCGACTTTATTCGACGCAGTTTCGTCCGCAAGGGCGAGCTTCGCAAGCTGGTTGATGAGGATGGTCTGCGCGGTGTCACCTCCAATCCTTCTATCTTTGAGAAAGCGATTGGCGGCAGCGACGACTATAAGGAACAGATGGATGAGCTGGTCCTCGATCGCACGCTCGATGCCAATGGAATCTACGAATGCCTGGCCGTTCAAGACATTCAGGAAGCCTGCGACGTTTTGCGCATCGTCTACAACGAAACCGTTGGTCGCGATGGATACGTCAGCATGGAAGTCTCGCCTCTGCTTGCCTCCGACACCGAGGCCACCGTGTCTGAAGCTAAACGATTGTGGGACAGGGTGGACCGCCCCAATCTAATGGTCAAAGTTCCAGGTACCGAAGAAGGCGTGCCGGCTATCAAAGAATTGATTGCCAGCGGAATGAACATCAACGTCACTTTGTTGTTCTCTGTAAAAGCCTATGAGGACGTGGCAGAGGCATACATGTCAGGTCTGGAAAAGCTGGTTGAGAAAGGCGGCGATCCCGGTAAAGTTGCTTCGGTGGCCAGTTTTTTCGTCAGTCGCATAGATTCGCTGGTCGATTCCTTGCTGAAGGAAAAGATAAAAGAAGCTGCCGATGATAAGGAAAAGAACCGCTACGAAAGCCTGTTTGGCAAGACTGCTATTGCCAACGCCAAGATGGCTTATCAGGTTTATCGTAATCTCTATACATCGGAGCGCTGGAAAAAACTTGCCGCGCACGGTGCCCGCCCGCAGCGCTTGTTATGGGCCAGCACCAGTACAAAGGATCCCAGTTATAAGGATTGTCTCTATGTCGATGAACTGATCGGCAACGAAACAGTCAACACTCTGCCTTTGCAAACGCTTGAAGCATTCCGCGATCATGGCATTGCACAGGAAACGCTCGAGAAGAACCTCGACGACGCCCGCAACAATTTGGATTTGCTGGAGCGGGTAGGCATTTCGCTAACGGAAGTTACCGATCAATTGCTGGAAGAGGGCGTCGAACTTTTTGCCACAGCTTTTAAAAAGTTGATAGGTGCTGTTGAAAAAGAACGTAAGGCAGCGTTGCCACCATTGACCGATTCGATGAAGTACAAATTGCCGGAAGAACTGGAGAGCAAGGTAAAAACGCAAGCCAGTGCCTGGCAAGAAGAGGGTCGTGTCAACAAACTATGGTCCAGGGACAAATCACTCTGGACCAGCGAAGACGAAGACAAATGGATGGATTGGCTCAGCATAGTCGACGATCAATTGAAGGGCGTAGAGCGTTTTTCCAAATTCGCCTCTGAAGTAAAAGAGAAACAGTTCAAACACGCCGTCGTTCTGGGCATGGGTGGATCGAGTCTCTGTCCAGAAGTGATGAGCATCACCTTCGCATCCTCCGTTGAGTCAGGCTATCCTCACCTTTCCATTCTCGACTCGACGGATCCGGAGCAGATTCTCGCCCGCGAAAAATCGCTCGATCTGAACAACACTCTTTTCATCGTATCGAGCAAATCCGGCAGCACGCTCGAACCTAACATATTTATGGAATACTTCCTCCAGCAAGTTAAGCAAACTGTTGGCGAAGACCAGGCTGGAAGCCGCTTTGTCGCTGTTACTGATCCCGGCTCCAAACTGGAAGCATTCGCGAAGAAAGAAAACTTCTGGAAAATTTTCCACGGTGTTCCAGGAATTGGCGGACGCTATTCGGCGCTGTCCGATTTCGGCATGATACCGTCGGCGGTGATGGGCGTCGATGTGAAAGAGTTTCTTTCTAGAGCCAAAGATATGTCCGACGCTTGCCGTCCAGGAAACTCACTGGATGAAAATCCAGGAGTCTTGCTCGGTTTTATTCTCGGCGTCGCAGCCGTGAACGGCAAGGACAAGCTCACCATCCTCACTTCTCCAGGTATCTCGGATCTGGGCGCCTGGCTCGAGCAACTGATTGCTGAATCAACAGGAAAAAATGGCAAAGCAATAATTCCAGTCGATCGTGAGCTGCTCGGCTCACCTTCGGCCTACGGCGACGATCGCATCTTCGTGTATTTAAAATTGAAAGATGAAGCCGACAAAGTGCAAGACGAGGCAGTTCAAAACCTCGAATCGAATGGTCATCCGGTTGTGCGCATAGTGTTGGAAGATAAGATGCAGTTGGCCGCTGAATTCTTCCGTTGGGAAATTGCCACGGCTGTGGCTGGTTCGGTCATGGGCATCAATCCGTTCAATCAGCCTGATGTTGAAGCAAGCAAGGTGGCCACCCGAGCACTCACCGATGCATACGAAAAGGATGGGGCACTACCGGCGGAGTCACCGTATTTCGAAGACAGTCTCGTTGCCATCTACACGGACGAGGAAAACGCCGACATGCTGAGCGAATCGATAGAAGGCGAAAAGAGCCTGTCCTCGATTATGAAAGCTCATCTGGCCGGTCTGGCTAAAGGTGATTATTTTGCCGTTCTCGCCTATTTGCATATGAATGAGGAGAACGAGCGATTGCTGGAGAATCTCAGACATGCCGTGAGAGATTATCGTAAAGTGGCTACATGCCTTGGTTTCGGCCCGCGCTTTCTGCATTCGACCGGACAGGCTTACAAGGGCGGACCGAATACCGGCGTCTTCTTGCAGATAACCTCGAATCATGCCGAAGATCTGCCTGTGCCCGATCACAAGTACACCTTTGGTGTCGTGATTGATGCGCAAGCACAGGGCGATCTGACCGTGCTATCCGAGCGCGAGCGTCGTCTGTTGAGAGTTCATCTCAAGGGCAGTGTTGCCGATGGTCTCAAACAAATTGGCAAGGCAGTCGCCGAATCAAGATAAGAGGTTGATAGATGATTTTGGCGGGAGACATTGGTGGAACCAAGACCAATCTTGGCATTTTTCAAGTGCGGGATCAGGAACTGGAGCCGGTCGCCGAAGGGCAATTCGCCAGCCAGGAATTCGCCGATCTGGAGAGCATCGTGCAGGTGTTCATGGATCGCCACTCTGTGTCCAAAGGAATTCATCATGCTTGTATGAGTATCGCTGGTCCATGCATCGATGGAGTTTGCAAAACTACCAATTTACCCTGGATCGTCGACTCTCGCGAAATGGCTAAGAAACTGAGTTTCGATAAAGTCTGGTTGCTTAATGATCTGGAAGCAAATGCGCATGGTATCACTCATCTTAAGGACAGTGAATTCATTGTTCTGCATGAAGGCAAGCCTACCAGGGGAAACGCCTGCGTGGTATCGGCCGGCACTGGGCTGGGCGAGGCTGGAATGTTCTGGAACGGAGACGGCTACATTCCTTTTGCTTGCGAGGGCGGGCACACTGACTTCGCTCCGCGCAGCGATGAAGAAATCGAATTGTTCAAATACCTGAGACGAGATCATCAACACGTAAGCTATGAACGAGTTCTCTCAGGCATGGGTCTCTATGCCATTTATTCTTTTCTTCGTGACACTAATCGCTATGAAGAACCCGATTGGTTGGCGCAGGAACTGTCAGTCGTCGACGATCCGGCGGCGGCCATTTCGACAATTGCGCTGGAGCTGAAAAGCGAAATCTGCGAGAAAGCGCTCTCCATGTTCGTCGAAATTTATGGTGCCGAAGCCGGCAATGCCGCGCTTAAATTCATGGCATTTGGCGGTGTTTTCATCGGTGGTGGCATCGCACCCAAGATTCATACCAAGATGCTCGAGCCCGGTTTTCTCAATTCGTTCTTCAACAAGGGACGGATGCGCACGCTGCTTGAAAGAATGCCGGTCAAGATTATTATGAACAGTAAGACTGCCTTGTTAGGCGCGGCTCGTTGCGCCATGCTCAAGTCAGGGCAATTGCCTTCGCGAGTGATGATCTAGATTCAACAAAACAAACAGCCGGTGGAGGCTCAGGGGCACTGCCGGCTGCTTGTGTTTATTGCTCGTAGTTTGGGAGAAAACTTGTTTTTATTTCCTGCGAGAGCGTCTAGTGGTGCCCTTCTTGGTAGAGCGCTTTTTGTTCGTTCTCTTTTTGTTGATTTGAGTCTGTTCGACTGGCGCAGCTGTTTCAATTACGAGTCTGGGAATCTCATTGCTAGAGTTGAGATATGTCTGGCAGTCTTCCGGTCTGATTTTGGGAAGAATCTGCCATGTTGTCGAACTGTCGCCTGCGCTTTTCTTCAACGAAGTTCCGGTGGTCTGATCTGACGAGGTGGAAACGGAAGGTTCGGATGTGTCGGGGAAAATGGTGTTCGAATAACCGGTTGTTGGTGCGGTCGATTCATGGTAGTCCGGTAGTCTGGGAAGGTTGTGAACTGGCTTCCAGTCTTGATTGCAAGAGTACATCCAGTCGTCGTCTGCGCCAGCGAGATAATCACCGAATCCTGATTCTGCTTCGAAGTCTGATGCAGTGTTGAACGAGTCGTTGTTCTGAATCCACGGGTCGGCTTCCAACATTTTGAACTGCGACAGTTCTTGATCGAGGGGTTTGGCGGGCAGCAAATATTCTTGCGTGGTGGCAATCAGATGTCTGAGAAAATCGGCGCAAGCAACATCAACCATGTCATCGGTGAGGACGTCCTCTTCTGCAGTCCAGATCACATGACCGACAGATCCGAATTGGGCATTCCAGACAGCGATCGGATCGTATTGCAAATGGTTGTTGTTCGCCAAGATCGTGTCTGCAGGCAAGAGGTAGAACGCGATTTGTTCTTGCGTGCCTTCGATGACGAGGCGATATAGGCTGGTGGACAGATTGGCTTGCGTAGCAATCGAGCTTCCTCTTCCGTATTTTTTCACTTCCGGTTCAGATGAAGTTATAAACAGTTCGCTCATTCCGAGAGTTGCATTGAGTTCGGCGGAGAATCCGAACAGTGTGTTATAGCAGCGATCGACCAGCGTCTTTGAGGCTCGAGACAATGTTGTTTCGCGGTTTGAAGAATTGATCAGGTCGTGTCTGCGGTTCTGGAGAAACTGCATGGCGTTCTGCGCGAGTTCAGCAATCAAGTCTGTGCGAGAGCCCTGGAAGCGACCTCTATACAACTGCATGATTTTGTCGTTCATCAAAGTGCGATGATTGCCAGTTGTGGGAAGGTTGAGATGATACATCTGGCGATCGATTGAACGGCTGAAATTATCTAGAATTCTCCAGCGATAAGCGAAGGAATTGTTTTTGGGATATTTCTGACGATTTCGGATTTCCTGCACATCGACTGTGTTTCTAAGCATGGTAAAACCTCCAGCAGCTCAATTGGCTGTCTGCATACTCTCAGTTGAGCGGAGGCGACCTCCGCTTCAGGTTTAAAGACTTTCTGCGTTGCGAGCAGGTGACTTCGTTGCTCACACTCTCATACTAGCTGAACGCCCGTGTACCGTAAATCCGCAGTACCGTATGCGCGAAAGTGCGTATACGTTTCCGGCGGTTATCGGAAGACTCAGCAAAACCCTCGGCTGAGCGAATCGATCACCTTATCGATCCCATCAGCTTCTTAACTTTGGGTGTCAGAACGGCAAGTAACGTCGTTCCCACAAATGCTGCAACTGCCATTGAGCCGAACAGCGTACTCATCTTGTTCACGTCTTTGTCGTCAAAGAATCCGCTCAGGTAACCGGCAATGTAGTTGCCGCAGGCGATGCTGATGAACCATGCCCCCATGGTCAACGCTACCATGCGTGCCGGAGCGAGTTTTGTCACGGTGCTCAAACCAACCGGGCTCAGGCAGAGCTCCCCGACTACTTCAAGCAGATAAACGAAGATCAGCCACAAGGGACTGACTTTGCCTTGCGCTGCAAGCATAGAAGCGGGCACCATGAGCACGATTCCGAGTCCAAGCATGGCAAGCCCGATGGTAAATTTAGCCGGTGCCGAAGGTTGCTTGTCGCCCAGCTTGATCCAGACGTATGAAATAACTGGCGCCAGGATGATTACAAAGGCTGCCTGGAAGAACTGCAACCAACTCGATGGAAACTGCCATCCGAACATTTCGCAGTTGGTGCAGCGATCGGCAAAAACGTTCAGACTGCTGCCGCCCTGTTCGTAAATCGCCCAGAACAGCATGTTGAAAAAGAAAAGCACGGCGACTGCGCCGAGTCGTTTTACTTCCTCCGGGCTCAGTTTCTCCGCCGGTGTTTTTTCACCGGCGTCATTAGTCGTTGGCTTCGAGGTGGGATGCTTTCCTGCATCGCCAAGCAATCGACCCTGGATCACATAGTGGGCCAGACCAATCAACATACCTATGCCGCCGGCGCCGAAACCCCATTGCCAGCTTGCTTGGGTCGGCATGTTGATCGAGACTAGAAAGTTTTTGAACTCCTGACTCTGAGCTAGAAATCCGACGACCAGTGGAGAGAGTGCCGCACCAATGTTGATGCCCATATAGAAGATGGAGAAACCGGCGTCGCGACGAGGATCGCCTTCCTTATATAACATCCCCAACATCGTGCTGATGTTCGGCTTCAATAATCCTGTACCGATCACGATCGTGGCCATGCCCATGTAGAAGAATGGCAACATGGGAACGGCCATGCAGAACTGTCCGACGGCAATGATCAATCCACCATACAAAACAGCCTTGCGCTGGCCAATGAAACGATCGGCTATGAATCCACCGGGAAGCGACGTTAAATAGACGCACATGGTGTAGATTCCATAAATACTCGAGGCTGCCGCCATGGTCATGCCGAGCCCACCGTCTTTCACGGCTGCCACCATATACAGTACCAGGATGGCACGCATGCCGTAATAACTGAATCGTTCCCACAACTCAGTAAAAAAGAGATTGACGAGCCCACGCGGATGACCGAATAAACTTTTGTCCTGCATCGCTTCAGCTGTTGTCATTGACTCAGTCACTTATTTCCCCTGCCTGCTTCGACTGGTTGCTCTGTTGTTTTGCGGGACAAATCCTGCATTGACATCGTACTTCCGAACCGTTTCTCTTGCCTTCGGGAAAAGTCATGAGGTCCTCCATCCCACGGCTCGCCCGGCTATGAACATGCTCGCAACGGCAAACACAGCGAAATCGTTACGACCATGATGCCAAGAATCGTTGTTTCCATAGGCTGTACCTGCCCGAATTTCAGTTCGGCTGAGTGTATCACCTTAAGTATCAGTCTTCCATGAACTTGCTATTGAGGGAATATCAAAACGATAAAATGCAACGATGACAGCCACGCGAAAATCAAATGATCTGCCGACAGGCTTTGAATTACTCGACCACCCGGCCGACATGGGTTTTCGCGCGTGGGCTCCGTCGTTGCCTGAGTTATTGGTTGTCTCAGCGAATACTCTGATGTCGGTTCTTGTGGATGTCGAAACGATTGGATCTGAAGTCGAAAATGAAATTACGATTTCTGCCGAAGAGTTAGATATGTTGATGTACAACTGGCTCTCCGAGTTTCTCTTTCTCTTTGACGCGGAGGGACTTCTGTTCCGCGAATTTGAAATCATAGATTTCATGACAACGGGCGCCGGCAACAATCTCACAGCCAGAATACGAGGCGAGCAGTTCTCGAAGGAACGACATCAGGTCAAAACTTACGTGAAAGCTATCACGCTGCATCAGTTGAAAGTGGAACAGAATGCAGGTCGATACGAAGCTCAAATCTATCTGGACATTTAGAGAACTTCGATTATGAAATTGAAAAGCAAAACCAAGTGGGACAACATACTCGAAGTGATCGATGAAAATCGATACCGTATTCCGCGTTACTACAAACATGGCATGAACGTCGATGCAATGATTTACAGCAGTCCCGAATTGATTGAACACGTTCTCCAGGATCTTTCTCTGGAGCAAGCGGCAAACGTCGCGACATTGCCGGGCATCGTTGGAAACGCTTGTGCCATGCCCGATATGCATCAAGGCTACGGATTTCCAATCGGCGGTGTCGCTGCGATGGATGCAGACGACGGCGTCGTCTCTCCGGGTGGTGTCGGATTTGATATCAACTGCGGTGTGCGATTGATGTCGACACCGCTCGAGTACAGGAAGATTCGTCCACGCATGGAAGAACTCGTAAATGAGCTGTTCAAGGCAGTTCCCACTGGTGCTGGTAAGGATGGTCGTATCAAGCTCTCTGATAAGGAACTAAATACGGTGCTGACCAGAGGATCGAATTGGGCCATTCAGCAAGGCTTCGGTTCCAAATCGGATATCGAACACACCGAGGATGGTGGCTGTTTACAAACTGCCGATCCAACCGAGGTCAGCGCTCGTTCACTTAAACGCGGCGCTTCTCAGATGGGCACGCTTGGTTCCGGCAATCATTTTCTCGAAGTAGATGTGGTGGAGCAGATCTTCGATCGCGAGGTGGCAGAGGCGTTCGGTCTGTTCGACGGCCAGGTATGTTTTATGATCCACTGTGGCTCGCGCGGATTGGGTCACCAGATCTGCACTGATTTTGTTTCCACTATGAAACCTGTAATGGAACGCAATCGCATAATCGTTCCCGATAGAGAGTTGGCGTGCTGTCCGATCGATTCTAGAGAAGGGAAAAGTTATCTCGGTGCCATGGCCTCAGCCGCCAATTTTGCTTTTGCCAACCGCCAGTGCATCAATCATTTTGTTCGGCAGGTCGTGAAGAAAGTATTCGGCAAGGATGTTGAACTTTCGCTTGTCTACGACGTGGCGCACAACATGGCCAAGTTCGAAAAACACAAAGTCAATGGCGAGGAGAAGAACGTCCTCGTCCATCGAAAAGGCGCTACCAGAGCCTTTCCTAAAGGGCGAGAGGAACTGGCATCGATCTTCCGAGAAACCGGACAACCTGTAATCATTCCTGGAGATATGGGTCGAGCATCTTATGTTCTTGTGGGCACTGAATTGGCTCTTGAGGAAACGTTTGGAAGCGTTTGTCATGGTGCTGGTCGTTTGATGAGCCGAACGCAAGCCAGAAAGGGCAGACAGTCGACAGATGTGGTGGCAAGTTTGAAGGCGCGCGGTGTGATCGCAAAAGCGTCCAGTCGTGAAGGTTTGACCGAAGAGGTTCCCGAAGCATACAAGCCTATCGATCAAGTGATCGATGCTGTGAAACAAGCTGGACTTGCTCGTCCAGTGGCGAGGCTGAAACCGGTGGGTGTGGTGAAAGGCTAGGAGACGATATGACAGTAGATTCCAGATTGCATGACGATCCTCTCTGGTTCAAAGACGTAATCATTTACCAGTTGCATGTGAAAACATTTTTTGATGCCAACAACGATGGTTATGGTGACTTCGAAGGACTCATTCAAAAGCTTGATTACATCAAAGAGCTTGGTGTCGATTGCATCTGGATTTTGCCGTTCTATCCCTCGCCCTTGAGAGACGATGGCTACGACATTGCTGATTACACGGCCATCAATTCGCTCTATGGCGCAATGAAAGATGTGCGTGCCTTTATCAAGGAATCGCATAAACGCGGAATTCGCGTCATAACTGAGCTGGTCGTCAATCATACATCGGATCAACATGAGTGGTTCCAGCAAGCCCGCAAGGCACCGAAAGGAAGCAAAAAGAGAAATTTCTATGTCTGGAGCGATACCGATCAGAAGTTCCAGGATGCGCGAATTATTTTTGTCGATACAGAAAAGTCGAATTGGACATGGGATCCTGAAGCGCAGCAATATTACTGGCATCGATTCTTCAGCCATCAACCTGATTTGAATTTCGATAATCCAGAAGTAGTGAACGCGATACTGCGGGTGATGCGTTTCTGGTTGGATGTCGGTGTTGATGGTTTCCGTCTTGACGCCATTCCGTATCTTGTGGAGCGCGATGGAACCAATTGCGAAAATCTTCCCGAGACGCATTCAATCTTGAAAATCTTTCGAGAAGAACTGGATAAAGACTACAAGAATAAGCTTTTTCTGGCTGAAGCTAACCAATGGCCGGAGGATGTTATTCAATACTTCGGGAACAGCGATGAATGCCACATGGCGTATCATTTCCCGTTGATGCCTCGCATTTTTATGGCTGTTCACCAGGAAACGCGTACGCCGATCGTCGACATCATGCGAAGTACACCAAGCATTCCAGAGTCGTGCCAGTGGGCGATCTTTCTTCGTAATCATGATGAGCTGACACTAGAGATGGTGACTGAAGAGGAACGCGCATACATGTATCAAGCCTATGCCGAACATCCCAGTATGCGTTGCAATGTCGGCATCAGGAGGCGGCTTGCCCCATTGTTGGAAAACAGCATTCCGCGAATTGAGTTGTTGAACAGTATTCTTTTCTCGATGCCGGGAACTCCAATCATCTATTATGGCGACGAGATTGGTATGGGCGACAATATTTATCTCGGCGATCGAAACGGTGTGCGCACGCCAATGCAATGGAATGCGGATCGCAACGGCGGGTTCTCACAAGCGCAATTCGCTGCCCTGTATTCGCCACCACTAATGGATCCAATCTGGGGCTATCAGGCAGTCAACGTTGAATCGCAATTGCTCGACAAATCATCGCTGCTTCACTGGATGAGAAGGATCATCAGGTTGCGACAACAGCATCAAGTTTTTGGGCGCGGCACTATAGAGTTTCTAGATCCTGCCAACAAAAAGATTCTGGCCTACGTAAGAAGCTATAAAGACGAGCATGTTCTCTGCATCTCGAATCTGTCGCGGCATCCTCAGTCGGCTGAACTGGATCTGTCGAAGTTTGCCGGCATCACTCCGATTGAAATGTTCGGACAATCTCCATTCCATCCGATCACCGATAAGCCGTACGTTCTCACGTTCGCGCCTTATTCCTTCTACTGGTTGTTGATCATGCGCTGAGCACTTCTATTGAGATGGTCGATATTGCGATGCGGCGTTAACCGTGTTGACGATGTCGGCGTATCCTTTCCATGAACGTTCCAGGTTAACCATGCCGCTTTGATATTGATTGCCGGCTTGATGCATTTGCCAATTACCCTGATCTACTGCTGGAATGCGGCTCAGCGTCTCCTGTGCTTTCGCATTACCCTGATCGGCGGCTTGCTTCAACCAGCGAGCAGCCTGGGAATTATTTTTCGGAAGTTTGCTTCCCTGGTAGTAGAGTTCTCCAAGCGTTGCTTGTGCTTCGGCAACTCCATGGTTCGCTGCTTTTTCCAGCCATTGAAATGCCGCGTTCGAATCTTGTTCGATTGCCTCTCCGCAATCGAGGAGGAAGTGTCCCAGTCGCGACTCCCCTTCTGGAAGTCCAGCTTCGGCGGACTCTTTGTAGTACAGAAAAGCTTTATTCCAATCCTTTTCTACCCCCACGCCTTTTTCGTAGAGGAGTCCAAGCAGCGTCAGAGATTTGGCGTGATGTTTCTTTGCGAGATGATGAAGGTGTTTGTGAGCGGATTTGTAGTTTTTCTTTTTAATTGATTGAACGGCTTTGTTGAAGCGTGCCTCGCTTGCATCACTATTGGAAGTCGCCAAAGCGGGTTGCCATCTTGCACCATCTATGGTGCAGATTAGAAGCGCAATGCTGATATATAGGATCAGCTGTCTTATCATTCGGTCTCAATGATTCGCTGGTTTAGCAGAACGATCCAGGTTCAAATCCGTGAGACCGTTCTTTCCTGGAGCAACTTATGCACCCGAATAAATTCTGCCACAATCTTTGCGAACTTATCGCCGCCGTTTTGACTCAGGTGAATTGGATCCAGAAAGTCGTCTTTGTTGAAACGGCTGTCACGGCTGAGATCGAGCAGCGAAAAGTCTTGTCCTGAGTGGTTCACAATCGCGTGGTTCTGCAACTTCCTTTGCAACAGAGCGAGAACTTTGGCCTCGCCGGGATTATTGGTTGGTTCAGCAAAAGGCAGGAGCACGACTAAGACCTTCACATTCTCTCGTTCGAGAATTGCCAGCATGGAGTCAAATACAATCAATTCCTGCGTGAACATCGGCGAGTCGATCTGCCAGTTCTTAGTTGAATAAGGAACTGCTGTTTCTCGATAGACTTGTTTGTCTGAGGGCAGGAAGACGAACTGTTTGGTGCGAACCTTCGGAATCTGGTAGTCGAAAGTTTCCTTAATCAATGAGTCGGACTTCGACTGCCAGTCCGGGTAGGCAATATCGTTCAACTCAGCCGCTGACCGGCAGCGCGAGAAGAAGCGATAGTATTGCGAATCGCCGGGATAGTCGAGACCGTTGCCCATGAAGTCGCGAGGGGCAAGAGCGAAAACTGCAAGTTCCGGCTTGCGCTCGTCGCTGAACAGCGCGTTGACCATCGCGTAGTAATCCGAGACATTGCTGCCGGGCTGACTCGATATGAACACGGTCGTTCCGTTGCCTTCGGAACTTAAGGCTTTTTCAACTGAATAGCTTCGATGATCGAGCACGAAGTCCAGTTGCTTCTTAGCAGTTTTGGCATCGGCGGCCCGCAAGCCTCCCAACTGCGAATTGCTGAAAAGAACGATATTGCTCGCTTTGGGTTGTCTCAGGAAGTCCCTTGCTATCCACCAACCAATTGGCTCTGCCTGCCCATCCTTCAGAGGATCATTGATATTAGAAAGCGTATATTGTTCTCTGACCATTCGTGCTACGGCAAGGAATGCCGCTGCTAGAACAATGGTGGCAAGAAAAACCACCAGAGCTGCCGAAAGGGAACTCTGCCGCTTGTCTTTGCCTGGCGTAGAACGTGGCGCTGAGCGCGTTCTGCCGGTCGGCGAATCGATGACTCTGACGTGTCTGCTCAACCAAACTACCCGCGTTGATTCGTCCACCAGGCTGAATTGAAAGGTTAACACGCATATCGCGGGCATGTCTAATTAGGCTATTCAAAGGATCGTGCGCTGAAACTGCGTGGTCGAATAGATTAGAGGGATTTGAGCGACGTTTGCGTGCCCTGTCGGTGATACCATATATGGTATCAGATCGATTCCCTGCTATTTAAGTATTGCAGACGAAAAGGTCTGCTAGAATAGCGCGGTCGTTCGTTTTGAGGATAAGTTCATGCGCAAGGCTCTGTTGCGTGGTTCCGTAGGGAACCTTTTCAACCTTTCAATCTTAGCGGTTTCGCTCGTAGCCGCCGTATCAGCGAATATGATACCGGCGATCTCCAAAGACGATTCTTCAAAGCGCCCTCTGGTCATAGCTCATCGTGGCGGTAGCAAGTGGGCACCGGAGAATACCATGGCGGCCTTCCGCAAGAGTCTCGATGCAGGTGCCGACGGAATCGAACTCGATATTCACAGATGCAAAAGCGGAGAGCTGATTGTCATTCATGATGAGACTCTGGAAAGAACCACTGACGGCAAAGGTTTCATCAAGGACAAAAACTACGATGAGATGAAAAGTCTGAGCGCCGGTAAATGGTTCGCTGCTGAATTTGCCGATGAGAAGCTGCCTTTGCTGACCGACGTTCTGAAACTCGTCGATGGCAAGATGATCATCAATATAGAAATTAAGAACGCTCCGATTGCCTATCCCGGCATCGAGGACGACCTGGCTGATCTATTGAAAAGCTACAAACACCGCGACAAGATCCTGATCAGCTCGTTCGATCATGAGCTTATCAGACGCGTTCATAAGAAAATGCCGGACATTGAAGTGGCTTTCCTCGATGCCAGCATAGTCGCAGATGTCGGCGAATATGCCTCCAAGATCGGCGCCAAAGCCTGGAATCCGGGTTTCTCCGAGATGCGTGCCGATGCCGTGGAAAGAGCACATAAGTCCGGCTTGGCAGTCAACGTCTGGACTGTAGACGGTAAGAAGCACTGGGACCACGTCATGGAAATGAAGGTGGATGGCATTGTGACTGACGATCCAGCGGGTTTGATCGGTTATTTGAAAGAAAGAAACGTTAAGCAATAGAGCGATTGACAACCTGTCGTCGATTGAGCGACTGGTTTCGAGGCATATATAGATTGGATTTGGTGGAACCTCAGGGGTTCCTTATCAGATCGCTCCGCAAGCGTGGAAGCTCCACTGCTCATGAGGAAGGAAAGTATATGGCCAAAATTCTGCTGGTCGAAGACGACGACAGTCTGGCGTATCTCTTGAAGATGCAACTGGAGCAGACCCGCCACCTGGTTGATGTCGCTCGCAAGGGTCTCGATGCCCTTTCCCAATTGCGTTGCAACTCCTACGACCTGGTGATTCTCGACTGGATGCTCCCGGATCTGGCCGGTGTGGAAGTGGCCAGACAGTATCGCTCTTCCGGAGGGCGAGTGCCGGTGCTCATGCTCACTGCCAAAGGCACGGTCGAAGATAAGGCCACCGGGTTGAACGCGGGGGCGGATGATTATCTGGTCAAACCATTTCATCCTACCGAACTGGATGCGCGCGTCAATGCACTGTTGCGGCGACCACCCACTTATGCGGGACGCACGCTGACCGTGCGCGATGTGGAACTCGATACGGCCAGCGGAACGGTGCTGAAAGCCGGCGCCGAAGTCGAGCTCACGGCCAAGGAGTTCAGTCTCCTCGAGCTGCTGATGCGTTACCCCAATCAAAGTTTTTCACTGGAAGCCATTCTCGATCGCGTTTGGGACAGTGATTCTTCCGCTTCAATCGATACCGTTCGCACTCATATGAAAACCTTACGCAAAAAGTTGGGTGACAATTCCGAGGGTGACGGATTGATTCGCACGAAGCGTGGTCAGGGTTATCGTATCGTGGATCATTGATGATGGCGGCCAACTCCGGCTGTGTGACCAGGTGTTAGCATGCTGAAGAATTTGTCTCTAACCACCCTGACTACGATTGCGATCGGAGTAACCGTAGTTTTGCTCGTGCATATTGCCACCATTTCTCTGGGGCAATGCTTCAGAAGACTGGAAGATTCTCCGATTTCGCAGCAGCGACTCTCTGTTCTCACAGTTCTCGATCAGATCAAATACTATCTCTTCAAAGCGGAAGCGTTCGAGCATGCTTATGTCTGGACTGGCGACAAGCAGTATCTCGAGATGTACACGGCTGCCACCAAACGTGTTGACGCACAAGTGCAAGAACTCGACGTGCGATTGCATGGCAAACACCGAATGCTTTCCGATGAGATTCGCGAGTACATCAGAGTACGTCGTGAATGCGCCGAGGAAGTAATTGCTCTGCGGCAGACGAAAGGCATGGACGCTGCTACTCAACACGGGCAACAGTTGGGCGAAGAGACAGTCACCAAACACATCGAGGTGATGGTGGATGAACTGGCCAGCCAAGCCGATATGGAGTTTCAAATACGCGGTCGCGAACTCGATCGCGGCAGTATGCAAACCGTAGCCGGTATCACTCTGTTGATGTCGCTTGCCCTGATAATTCTCATCGTCGTGATCTTAGTCGTCAACAAATATGTGAACGAACGTCAGCGTGCCGAACTCTCGCTCCGCAATGCGGAACGTAGATTCCGTGCGGTTTTCAACCAGACGTTTCAGTTCAGCGGATTGCTCTCGGCTGATGGTCATCTTCTGGAATCGAATCAATCCGCTCTGGATTTTGCCAAAGTGGATATGGATGAAGTGAAGAACAGACTGTTCTGGGAAACTTCATGGTGGTCCTATTCCAAAGATGTTCAAGACAAATTGAAGTCAGCCATTCACTCAGCTTCTCTGGGTGAGATGGTTCGTTTCGAGTCGGAAGTGGCAGGCAGCAGCGAACAGCGTGCGACGGTCGATGTCTCGGTCAAGCCGATCAAAGAGGAGGACGGTAAGGTGATCTTTCTGATCGCCGAAGCCCGGGACATTACCGAACGCGTGCGAGCAGAAGAAGCGGTGGCGGAACGCGAAGCGCGCATGCGCGCCATTGTTGATACCGCCCCTGATGGCATCGTCACGGTCAACTCGGACGGCACGATTGAATCTATGAACCCGGCACTCGAACGAATGCTGGGTTTTGCGAAAGAAGATCTCCTGGGTGAGGACGTCAATAAAATCTTGCCTTCTCTGTTAGCCGGCGGTGACGGCAATGGCAAAGAGAGCCCTTTGCGTACCGGTGAGCGGCGGGTATTCGGCGTCGGCCGAGAGTTCTTCGGTATCCGCAAAGACGGCGATAAAGTTCCCGTCGAGGTTTCACTGAGTGTAATCAATTTAGGCAATCAGCAGATTTTGACTGGTATCGTCCGCGATATTACGGAGAGAAGAGAAGCAGAGCAACGTGTAAAGGATTTTTATTCAACCGTTTCTCACGAGTTGAGAACTCCCTTGACCGCCATTCGCACCGCACTTGGTATTATGGAGAATTCTTTTCTCGAGGACCTGGGCTCCAAAGCCAAGCCGGTACTCGATATCGCTTCAAAGGAAGCCGATCGCTTGATCCGCTTGATCAATGACATTCTCGACATCCGCAAGATCGAGGCCGGCAAACTGGATTTGAAATTACGGAAGTTGGAGCCGCAAGCGATTATCGATCGAGCAGTAAGCAGTATCGAAAGTCTTACGCACGAGACAATGGTTTCAGTGGAAAAAAATCTGCAACCGACAGCCGCTGTTCTGGCAGACGAAGACAGACTGCAGCAGGTTCTAACCAATCTCTTGTCGAACGCCATCAAATGGTCGCCTGAAAAAGGTCTGGTCACCATCTCGGTTCGCGAGAACGCTGGAAAGTGTCGCTTCGAAGTGGGAGATCAGGGTCCGGGAATTCCCGAAGACGAGATCGATAAACTGTTCGGTCGTTTCCAGCAAGTCTCGTCACGCGACGATCGATCCCGCGGTGGAACCGGTCTGGGACTGGCAATCGCCAAGGCTATTGTGGAGCAGCATGGTGGCGAAATCGGCGTTGATCTGGGTAACGGCAAAGAAGGTTCCATCTTCTGGTTTGAGTTGCCACTCAGCAAGTGAGTTTCACCTCAGCGGTATTTTGAACCAGAAAGTGGTGGCACCGTGCGGATTGGTGTCGAGGCCAATTTCACCATCATGAGCCTCGACAATGGCGCGCGCGATTGCCATGCTGAATCGACTGAGTTCTCGTTGCGAGCCGGTTTCTTTTCGGGCCAGGGAAAAGCGTGAGAACGTATGATCCTTCTCTTCTGCGGTCAGTCGAGGTCCGAAATCTTCAATGCGAAATTCCACGATCCGCTTTGTGCCGTGCTGCAACCTCTGCTTGAATTCAATTTTTACTTTGCCGGATCGTGGCGATCGGGCGATAGTGTTCTTCAGCAAGACAGTAATTGCACGCCCGATATGATGAGAATCGGCACGCACATCCACATCGTCAATCTCAGTGGTTAAATGAAGATCCTTCTGTCTGATTGCATCCTGCACTCCCACCATATTTTCATCAACCAGTGTTTTGATTCTTACTACCTGGAAGCTCGGTTTGAATGCTTCCGATTGAAAACGTTCTGCATCGACAAGATCGTTTATCAGCGTCATCAAGCTCGAGATCTGGACCTTTGACCTGTGAACGAGCTTCATTCCTTCCGAATTGAGATCACCTGCCAGTCCCTGAGACATCATGTCGAAACTGACAAGCATCGATGAAAGTGGCGACCTCAGATCGTGGCTCACCATCGCGTAAATTTCAGCCTTGAACTTTTCGGCGTTTTTCCTTACCGAAATGTCTTGAACGGCGCAGAAATATTTTTGCTCTGCTTCGGACCATTGCACTGTCCATTCGGTGAAGATGGTTTTTCTCTTCTTAATGCGCAGGCGCAACTCGAATACCGTTGGTGTGATCAACTCTCTGGAGCGGGCGAAGGATTTCTCGGCATGAAGCTTCTCCTGGGGATGAACGATTGCATACAAGGAGTCACCGACAAGCTCGTAGGGGCGAACACCAAGTGTGTGTTCGACAGCATTGCTGATTTCCAGAATGTCCATTCTCGCATCGAGCGAACAGATTACTACTACACTGTTCTCAATCAAGGCGCGCTCTTGCTTCCTGGCCTGCTTGATTTCATCCGACAATCCGTGAATCATGGCATCGAGACGGCTGAGTTCATCCTTTCCGGAGAGCAACGGCAAGAGCGGTTCTCCGGTCTTTATCCTGGCGGTGTTCTTCATCAAGATGTCGAAGGCGCGGCCGAATTCGAGCGAGATGTAGAGGAGAGCAAGCAAGGCAATGCCGATGGTACCAAATGTGGTGAACATGATGGTTTGCCTCAGAACGTCTTCCTTGTGATTGGCCAGTTGCGAATGAGTCTCTTGCAGTTCCGATTGCTCTTTGATGGCTTCCTCGCCGGCTTGCGTGATGTTCCATGACTGAGTCTGGGCGGCGCCGACCATGCCGAATTTCACCACGTCGCGGACGCGCGAAACTTCGTAGGCCGAGCATGCTTCTGTCAGTTTGTCTAAGCTAGAAAGAAAGTCCGTGAGGTTCGGCGACTCAGGCAGTCCACCTTTAGCATCCCTTACTTTTCGTTTCAGGATTTCCGCGTCCCCGAGCAAGGTCTCATAGCGGTTCGGTAACAGTTCACCTTTGGGATTGAACAACATCACGTAACCACACATAGCGATGTCGTTGAGAACGGTATTGAGACCGGCCAGGATTTCTACGGTGCGGGTCTCAATAACTCTTTCGCGACTGATGTCAGAGAGTGACGACATCAAAGTGCAAAGGAAATAGAGTTCGACCATGAGCGGGACGACGAGAATGAAAGCGATCTTTTCTTTTATGCCGGGTCTTCTCATGCTCTTGGTCCTGCGGGAACTCGAAACCAGAAGGTAGACCCCTGTTCCATAACGCTTTCCACACCGATGTTGCCATCATGCGCGTCCACGATTGCTCTGCATATTGCCAGACCAAGACCACTGCCTGCTTTTTCTTCAACCATGCCCAGATCGGCCTGGTGGAATTTTTCGAATATAGTATCAAGTTTCTCTTCAGCGATACCGGGTCCTTCATCCTTAAAGCGGAACTCAACCATTCTGGTACCACTTTCGGTATCAAGCAGTTTGGCCGAGCAATCAATTGACTTACCTTCCGGGGAAAACTTGATCGCATTGCCAAGCAGGTTTACGATCACTCTGGTCAGTCGATCTGGATCGACTTCCATGTCGACGCCATCGGCTTCGGTTGTGAGACTTAAACGTTTTTTCTCCGCGCCGGCGCGCACCATATCGACGGCACGTTCCAACAAAGCGGAGCAACTGATCTTGGCATAGGCGAGCGACAATGTGGAGTCTGATTCTAGTTTTTCTATATCAAGCAGGTCACCCACCAGTGCCATCAAAGATGATACCGACTGCGCGGCCGTCTTGGTCAATCGCCCACCTCGATCGTTGAGTGAACCGGAGCTTCCGTTGCGCAAACTTTCAAGATCCCTGGCGATGGCGGACAGCGGTGCGCGCAGATCCATGCTGATCAATTCCATCACTTCCGCTTTCAATCGTTCCGATTCTTTCCGTTCAGACACGTCTTGAATGGAGCAGAAGAACTCCAGATTTTCCTCCGACCAGTGCACTGTCACTTCGCAATTGAGAACATCGCCATCTTTGCCAAGCAAACGTGTTTCGAAGGTTTGAACGCTGTCGTTTACTTGACTTGATTCCATGTGCTCGAGAAATTGCGCCCGATCTTCTTCGAGTACGAACGAAGGAAAGATGCTGCCAAGCAGTTCTTCGACTTCGTAGCCTAAGATCTTTTGCACAGCTCGATTCATTTCGACGATGTGAAAGGTGTCGTTGACAGAGCAGAGAATCAATGCGGTATTGTCGATCAAAGCACGCTCCTTGCCCCTGCTGCGTTGTAATTCGTCGGAAAGAGAATGAATCAAATCATCGAGCCTTCCGAGTTCATCATTGCCCTTCACCCTGGGAAGGAGCGGACGGCCTGTGGCAAGGTTTGTTGTGTTTGCCATCAAGGTGCCAAGACCGTTTCCGAAGCGCAAAAGCAGATAGAGAGCCAGAAGTGCGGCGACAGTGAGAGTGGTGACGGTGCCATACTGGACTGTTTGCTCCAACTTTTCTTCGTGCAAATTTCTCAGTTCCGTTTTTCTGGTTCTCGTTTCCGACAGTTCTTTAATGACCAGTGCGCCCGACTCAATGATGGATAACACTTCCTTCTCCAGCAGTCCTGATACATGGCTGGATTCCACGAACTCCGCCGGACCCTGATCGAAAGACGCGTCGGCCGTATCTATCAATTTGTCGACAGCTTCAGTAAAGGCACGCAATTTTGAAGATTGTAAATGTTCTTCCTTCATCAAGAGCTTCAAATCATGTTCGTCGTTTTGCATGCCGACATAATTGAACGAGATCGTCACGTCCTGTTCGCCGGAAGGCGCATTGAACAGGAGAAGATTGCCGCACTTCACCACATCATTCAACACAAGATTGACGGCAGCCAATGTTTTGATGGCTACAGCCTCTTCCTTGCGATCGTCGCGAATGTTGGTCAGGATGCCCAATAAGGAAACGAGAAATGCAAGCTCAATCAGAAGCGGAAGAATTACCACAAGTGCTATCTGATGAGTTAAGCGGAGCGAAAACGTCACTGTGGGCTCAAATCAATTCGACTAAGTAACAGTCTCTACAAGCGCCTTGATTCGTCCAGACTTGACTGCTTGCAAAAGTGCTGCGTGATCCCTCTCAACTTGATCCGCGTACACAAGAGCAAAATCAGTTACTGCTTCATCAAACTCCGTATCTTTGCCAAGGTAACCACTGATCACGGCCGAGTCACCGGAACGTGCGTGGGCGCGCGCGAGAACGGCACCCATGATCTGGGCCATCTCAACCATCATCTTGCCGTCCCATTGCTCCGGTTCCAATTTGATTTTTGTATCGCGCAATTGCCTGATGTAGAAGTGCTTGCCATTATCGAATTCAGTCCAGCCCAGGAAAATATCGCTGGCCGATTGAATGATGCGTTGTCCTTCGACTACTCTCTGTCCTTGATTTTCAAATGCGCTTTTACCGGCATAACTTTGCAGCACCGATTTACGGGCTTCCTTCATCTGCAGGAAGAGTGGCTCGTCATCAGCAGCGAGCATGAGCGCGACCACGCATGTGGTGCCGACCGAGCCTATGCCGACAACCTTGATGGCACAATCTACGAATTTGTATCGACTGAACAGGCGGCGCTTGTCTTCTTGCAATGTAGCCTTGTATGTTTCAAGAGCCGCTTCAACAGACGCTTTGAACGGCTGTCCATCATGATCGTCGATATGATAGATGGTTGGCGGTGTGTCCTTGATCGTGTAGCCACCATCCTGCCTGTCCACCAGTTTCGGAAAGTAATACTCGCTGTTTCGTTTTTGCGCTTGTTTCAGTTTCTGTTCGCGCCGTTCTTTCAAATCAGGGCTGGTGGTCGAGGCGATCACATGCGCGTAATCAATACGGTCGTACCAGATGTCGAGAATACTCATCCTGGCGTATTCAGCCATTTTCTCGCGATAAGCGCGGCAAACTGCATTTGATGCAGCGGCGGCAAACTTGGGTTTGAGGGCGTTGTCTCGAGCAGCCAACACGAAACTGACGGTCAGCCGTTTGAGATCCCATTCCCAGGGAGCGGGCAGCGTTTCGTCGAAATCGTTGATGTCAAAAGAGACATTCCTTTCCGGGGTGGCAAAAGCGCCGAAATTGAGAAGATGGCAGTCGCCGCAAGCCTGCACATGCACTTTGGTCGAAGGAGTATGACTGAGGTCTGCAGCCATCAATGCCGCCGCTCCACGAAAGAAGGTAAATGGCGACGCCATCATGCGTCCCCAGCGCAACGGTATGAGCTCCGCAATTCGTCCCTGGTTCGATTCCTCAAGCAGTTGCAGCGGGTCTTTGCGATCGGGAGGCATCGTCCAGCCGGCATGACTGGAGCGTACGATCGAAGCTCTCAGTGTCTTGCCGCGGTCTTTCCTGTCATCCCTCGGAGTTATGGTCGCATCGTGCAACAGAGATTGTTTCTGAGATATTCTCTGCTTCCTGATCGCTTCTTCTTTGTCCAATGTCTGTCTCCTGACCCAGCCTCTTCATTTTTAATACCCTATAGTCAGGTTAACCAGTCTATTAATATATCTCTTAATACAAAAAGAATAGAGCCGCAGGGTGGCGGCTCTAAACTCTTATCTCGAGCTTTTCGAATCAGGTTTTCAATCGGTGGTGGTTCCGCAGTTGTGGCCGACGTTTGCTATCCCACCAATAATTGGAGACCTTTTCCTTTGCTGCGAGTACCAGGGTTTTGCTGTAATGGTTGCGAACGCACTCGCATTTCTAAATATAGATTTTGACCGTGAAATGAAAGTGAATTCAACGTGAAATGTACGTGAAGTGTAATACTGTGTCATTGGCTCCCTGTGCGCCTTTGAGCATGCAGTTCGACTACTATGGCAGGACCAGATTGAAAGCCACTATGGGGAACGTATAACGCTTTCTGAAAGTCCAGCTGTCATTGACCCACGAACCATCGTGACCAAAGTTATTGCCGGCAAATGAGAGCGGCACGGGAGTTTTCACGTGAACCTCGGTGGTGACGGTGACGGTCGGATTGCCGGCTGTAGGATTGCCGCCGAAGTCCTGATAGACGAAATCGCCGGCGCTCACTAATAAGTTTGGATCCGTAATGAAGTAACCATCACCCTTATGTGTCTTGAGGATGGTGCGCGCGGCATTCTGTGCGGCAACTAGATTCGATTGCTGGGCGGCGGCTCTGCACGCATCTCGTGCGGCGCGGTCGTTCATCTCATAGCCCAGCATGAGAATAGTCACGTCAATCGCCATGAGAGTGAGAACCAGGAGGAAAAACGATCCGCAGGCCACTTCTACAGCTGCCATGCCTTTTCTCACTCGAGTTTTTCTGCCGGGATTCATTGCCATGATTTTCGTTCTCCTCCAAACTGTTTGGATGATTCGCTAACGTCGATTACTGAACCGAAACCAGTTGCACAAGCTGTCTGGCGATATTCTCAAAGGTGTATCTGAGATTGGCGGTGCTGGTGACAAGGAAGAACTTGCCGCCGTTACCGGCTATGTAAGACACGCCTGGATTGCCAGGTCCGGGGGTGTAGCTTTGCGGATTGCCTTGCTGATCGGTGTAGGTGACTGTCTTGTTGGGATCGTCGTTGAGAATGTTGCATTCGCCGGGAACGATCTGATTGTTTTGCGCCAATCCGATTGTGTAGATTGGAATGCCCTGGTCTTTGACTTCTTGAGCGGCAGAGCGTGCTGATGTCCATGGTGTGTTGCCGCTGCCCGGTGCGGTGGGTTGTCCGTCGGTGAAGAGAACGATTGCTCTCTTGGCGCCCGGTCGTTTGTGAGCGACCAGCATGTCTTTGGCTTTATCGAGTGCGTCGCCGATATTGGTGTTTCCGTATGCCACCGTATTTGGTATTATGGCGAGAATTTCATTGTATTTGGTGGCGTTCTCATCGAGTGTGATCCCCGGTCTCGGGAAGTTACCGTTGCCGCCTGCACCGTAGTTGCTTGAGATATTTGGTCCTGGAACCGTTTCGTTGGGCGAGACACCGGCGTCGGTTGAGAAACTGACGAAACCGAAGTGAGCTTCCGTGTTGTTATTCATGATCGTGAAGAACTGCTGGGCGGCTTGTTGCGCGTCAACCAGCGGACGGATTTTCTTGCGGGCATTGTTGATGTAATCGGCTTGATAGCCGGGTGTGGGGCTGACGCCACTCAATGAGGGCACCGTATTGAGGCGGGCGTTGTTGAAGACCATTCCGTTTTCCAGATTGCCTCTGGCTGCTTCGACTACGGTTTCGAGATTGGGATAGCTGTAGCCGGCCGGGCTGGTCCAGGGCACTTGCATTGTCGAGTCAGGTCCTTCGGCAATGTTTACGACCAGGTCTGTGAAGGTGTACTGATTACCGGAACCTCCGGACGGATAGTTTCCGGGAGGGGAACCGGCATTGCTCGGTCCTCTCAGTGTTGGATTGAAATCGAGCGGGCGTGATTGACCGCTGGTTTCACTCAAGGATTGCGGATAGTGACCGTTCAAACCAGTGCCGGTGGGCTGCGGCCCGACTACGTCGAAAAGCCTGCCGTGAGCCATTCCGCCAGGCGTCGGTGCGCCCGCCTTGGCAGTAGCTATTTGATAGTTGACTTTGTTGGCACCCCAATAGCGTTTTACAAATGTGACCGGAGTTTGATCGTCAATCGAGGCTGAGACGTCGAAGCACATGACGATATCGAGTTGCGGAACGCGTCCATGTCCGTCGGTTTTGAGCGTATAAGGACCGCTGATACCGAGGAAACTGCCGAACACCGGTTTCAATCCCCACGAACCGACGACGTGTACGATGCGTCCATTCGGGTCTCCTAAAGTTACGGCTTGATTGGCAGGATTGCTGTTCGGATCGAGCAGTTCCACAAATACGGAAGCCTGATTGGAAGCCGGATCATCATTGGCTGTGAAAACTTGAGCGGCGCCACCAAGCGGATACTCATTTATAAGATTGGCTCGAAATGCTTGAACTGCAGCTGCTACAACATCATTGTGGGTTTGCAATGTGTTGGGATTGTCGGAGCTGGCAAGACGGGCAGCTCCTGCAAGACTGGCTGATTGACAGGCGGAACGCAATTGTTCGCGGATGGCCGTGGCGCGGCAACATTCGAAGGTAAGAAGTCCAATCATGGGGAGGACAATCATGCCGATGAAGAACAACAGAAATATGATTACTGCTCCTCGCTCTCTCCGTCTCTTCATTTCGTTATCCTCTTATATCGTTCCGGTAATAAAAGCTTCTTCTATTGATTGAGTCCCTGCGGACTCTCGGCAAATTCGCGAGCACGAACAGTGGCTCTCCATGGGGCTGTCAGTCCGGGAACATTGACTATCCAATTCAGGTTGTAGAGCATCAATGGATCGAGATCGGCCGTGACGATGGTTTCGATTGCATAAATATTGTTTTGCGTATTGGCAGGATTGGTGAGCTTATTGGCATGGCGCGTCACTGCTTGAGAAGTGACGTCGGTCGCAAGAATGTCTACATCTATATTGGTAACGTGGATGCCGGTGTATTTGCCGACCAGTTGATTGACAGCCGATGGACTGGTTTGCAAAGCGGCTGGTTTGCCGGGGCTGCCTGTTTCAAACGTATAAGAAGTAGCAGCTGCGTGCGCACCATCTCTGGATGCAGTGCAAAGCAACGCCCAACGCAAAGCTACTGTGCCAAGGTTTATCAATGGGAAGACGAACATAAAGAATAGAACGATCAACACGGGTGGAAGTTCGGCGATTGAGTTTCCACCCGCGTTGCGTCTGTTGTCTCTCGTCGAAAAATTGTTTTTCTTCATGGTAAATCTCTGCACACCGGCGGTTCATGCGAATGCAAAGTCTTCGCATTTGATGCCGACAATTTTGTAGTTCAGATCGTGGTGTTTACGAAAGCGCAGACGCGAGGGCGCTCACCCTGAGCGTCTTTCCCTTTTGAGAGTTGGTAAATCGGTCTGGCTGTGATTATCAATATACGAATTTAGCGTGAAGCGTAGGTGAACCGAACGTGAAATCAAAGTGAATCGAAAATGAAGGGTGCGTGAAGTGGCGAACAGTTAAATTGGTTTCGCCTATATAAAAGAACGGACAGCATAGCTGTTGACATTAGGGCTGGAAGAAGCCAAAAAATCAACCGAAAATGAAATGCAAGTGCCCGATTGCAGATTTTATCTGAGGTACTGCAGAGTAGCGTAGGTTTCAGGATTCGCCAGGGGTGTGGCTTTCGGAGATCGGTATATAAAATTTCTATTCGGAATGCATTCCTTTGAGCGTCTTGCATTAATGGTTAGACGCTGTTTATGATTGTGGACATAGAAGACACATGGTTCATCGAAGAAGCAACCTTTCTGCGGCAAGTATCAAAGACGCCGCGGGGTCTAACAGCGCATGAACCGCTGACCTGTCACTCTTTGCTTGATGATGAGTCAGTGTCACATCAGAAACTAATGAAACCAGCGCTTAAACGGTTTAACCGCCGCGCTAAAAAAACGTATACAAAGAGATGGTATCGAATACGGTGCTAGGCACTGTTGCGATGCCGTCACTAGGAGGTAACAATGACACGCGATACAGATTATCTATCCCTGGGTGAATCCTTCGAAGAGAAAGGCAAATACTTCAAGGCCGAGCGCCTCTACAAGAAAGCCCTCTCACTCAAGATCAAACAGGTCGAGCCCACCAGCGCGGAACTGATTCCTTATCTGTATAACCTGGGTATGGTACAGGCCGCTCTCGATAAGAACGATGAGGCTTTGAGAACGTTCGATCAACTGCTGCCGATCATGATCAGTGAGTTCGGTGAAGAGCACGTCGATATTAAAGAGATCAGAAACGTGATGAACGATCTGGTCGGCGAATCGCAAGAACTAGTAGTCAACGCCTGATACGCTCGAATCGGGGCGCGTAGGAACGCGCCCTGCCGTGGAGACGATCCCTACACGGTGGTCAGAAGCGATGAGAGATTCTGGGCGACGAAGTTGCGAACGCACTTTTCCATTTGCGTGCTGTCATAGAAGGCATGGTGTTCTGTCCTGAACAACTCTTCGATTGAAGTAAAATCGCCCCGTTCCACTTCTGCAGTGACGACGATCTCGCTTCCGACAATCTCTATGCGAAACCGCATGGTAAGCCGAGCTTCCGGCAGAAGCTTGTAATTGAATCGAACATACGAAGTATAAACTGGTCTGAGAACTTCTTTTCTGTAGCCCGCTTCCATCTCGCGGAAATCCGGCTCGAGAGAGCGCGCTAGCTCAGCGAAGACCATCTGCAAGCCATTGAATGCAGTTTGCAATCTCATCTCATTTGGTGTGACCGTTTGAGATTGAGTATTGGTGCGCATTGATTTGAAGAGCTCGTCCAGCGAGCTGCCAGAATGATCGGCTTTCTCGTAAGCCTTGAGCTTCTTCAAGTCGGCAACCAGTTCTTGGGAGTTCTGATAACGTTCTTTCAACTGCCATTGAAAAGCTTTATCGAATATCTGATTGATCAGGAACAGCCTGGACTGGGCTACTAATTGTAGTTTGGTGCGAATTGCCGGCTTCTGGTGTGGCATTCGACCCTCTCGATCTTTGAGGGGGCCGGGTGATTCCTGAGTCAATATGTAGAAAAGCAGACCAGCTGCGGCAGTCACATCCGTGACTTGCTCGTTGCGCTCGACCATATGCATGTTGACCTGGTATTCCGGCAGTTCCAGAAAATGACCATTGGCGCCGTTGGCACCGTTAATGGGATGGCTAAAGTCGATCAGGACCGGCATGCCTTCGCTCATGACAATTTTGTCCGGCTTCAAGTGCGCGTGGGTCATATTGAGGTCGTGACAGTAGTCGAGCACGGTCAGAACGCGCAGGCACATGTCGACTGCTTCATCGAGTTCGACAGGACCGTTGGTTGCCAGAAATGATTCAAGCGTGAGTATTGATGCTTTAGCCATAAGCTTTTACGGTCTTTCTAGACCACGGGAACGATTTACAGTGCCGGGCACCTAATGTATGTATCCCCTATATTGATTGGCTATAAACTCGTATTATCTGCCGGAATCATTAATTGGCTGGGATTTCATAGTCTTCCCTTCAACTTTTCCCAGAGCTTTCGCGTGTCTTCGTTTTCGCCAAGGCGTTTAAGTATGTTGCCGCCGCTTTTCCAGGCGTTCCTGGTGGTGACGTCCTGCAAGCTGTAGGCCACCAGTTCTTGAACTTCACGGTCGGTGTCTTCTCCCAGGTTGAGAAACGTCTGCTTCACATCGATAAGCTGCTTCAGGCGCCAGCGGCTCAGTAGCTCGTCAGGATTGTCTTTGGTGAACTGAATCGAGATTTGTACCTCGCGAGCGACCTTGGGCGAATAGAAATAGATGTCGAGGACCTGGCCCTTATCGTTATCGCGGAATTGAAATCGCTGGCGGAAATTCTCTTTGGCAAAACCATATTCGTTCAGCAGGGTTTTGATCGTAGTGCCGCGCGATTGACCAGGGCTGAGCACCAGGCGAGAAATGAGATAGTGCGGATGCATAAATGCGAACTCTTGCATTCGTCTGATGAAGTTTTGCTTTTGTTGCTCTCCTTCTGCTTTTACGGATTTTCCTACGACGTTGGCGAGATCGTTCCAGATGCCGCCGGCAAGGCGAATGTCGGCGGGTTCTTTGATGTAGAGGCAGTTTCGAAACGTCTCATTATTGCGAATGAGTTGAAGCGGTTGGTTCGGATGATAGAACGTTTTGATGGTTGTTTGCCGGAGCCGGCTCGTGGAGCCGAAATGCGGTGTAACGAGATTTTCGATCTGCGTTGTCAGCGCGCGATCGATTGAACTCTTTGTCATTCCGACTGAGCCCATGCAAACGTATTTTTGTAGTTCGGAAAGACCGGGTGTGTTCATTGCCGGTTCGTACAGTAATTCGGTAGTGACTGTGTCGACCAGAGTATCCACGTCTACGCAGCGGTGGAAGGCGTCGGAGTCTTTCTTATTCACCGCCATGCCGATTTCTTGAACGGTATAGTATGGTGAGTTGATCCAGAGAAAGTAGCCTGGCACCGTCAGTAGTAGCAGAAATAAAACCGCTGAGATGATCCAGAATTTCTTGCTTTTCGGCATTTTTTACACGTTGGATCCGGTCTGCGAGTGATACATGTCGTGCATGCGGCGAATCTCCGCACGTTCCTTTTCCACCACCGATGGTGGCGCGATGATTTTTGCCTTGGCGCCGAACGATCTAATCCAGTCGATGAACTCGCGGGCATTCGACAAGTTGATCCGAAATTCCACGTCACCGGTGCCGTCCTTGACCGCAACTACTTTTCCTTTCGGATGACGTTCGACTGCTTCAAGAATGTACGGAGCTATGGTTCGATCGAATCTCGCAACTATGGGTGGATCATTCTCTGCCTTTGTTATGTCGGCCATGTTTCGCGGAATTGTCATTCCCCAGCCGCAATTGAGTAGATAGTTGGCTTCTTTGAAATTTTCAGAGGCGTGTTGGTTTCTGTTTTCGAGATTGACTTTCAGGTCTTTGATCCGATCGACTCGCCGCGGAAAGTAGTTGTTCTCGCGCAGCTCTTTCATTATGCAGTACCAGCCCCGTTCATGAAAAACCATCAGGATCGGAAAATTGATCATGCTTTCGTCCTTGCCGACCCGCGGGGTGTGATAGACGAACGATACTGCTGCGTGTGATCGAATTGCTTCCTGAAGGAGCCGATTTGTTTGTCCTTTTTCTTTGCTCTTCAATATATTCCGTTGCCGAAATGTGCGAGTACGTTGTGTTGTTTTTTCACGTTGACTGGATAGTTCCGAAAGACGATCGAGAACGTCATGAGCTTCGGGATCGTCCATCCGTCCGCTCAGCATATGCAATGCGTCAAGCACCAGGCACATCTCTGTGCCGGACAATGTGATCATATCTTCCAACACATAACCTTTGCGCAAGCGTTCCTTCTCAGGAAGGAGGTGGTATTCGTGTTTGAGGATGAGAACGTCTTTCGCCAGAGTTCTTTCAGTGACTTCGATACCAAATCCTGGCAATTGCGTTTGCAAACCCGATAGCGTGATGCCCGGATTGTTGGCGATTATTTTGATGATGGTCGCGAGGCGGCGAATCTTTTCGGACATGGGAAGGGCGGCTGAGGGGAACAGGTAGCATTATAGCCCTTGTCTCATCGGTTCGTTCAGCCAGATTCTCTTGAATATCGTTTCGGTCCGCGGAAATTGCGGAGAAAAACGATATTAATATCGATTGGTTCCGCAGAAAATTGCGGAGAAGATCGATATTAATATCGATTGGTTCCGCCGGAAATTGCGGAGAAAAACGATATTAATATCGATTGGGTCCGCGGAAAATTGCGGAGAAGATCGATATTAATATCGATTGGGTCCGCGGAAATTGCGGAGAAGATCGATATTACATATCGATTGGGTCCGCGGAAATTGTGCGGAGAAAAATGATATTGAAATCGATTTGATTCCGCGGAAGAAACCAACCCTGAGTAAAAATTTCGAACGAAGAAATCAGCATTCCCAGCTAGCTGAGTCATCAGCACTTGCAAGTTTGTTCATTTTGTCGCAATAGCGACGATTGAACTTTTTGACCTTTCCAGTCGTTTAAAAGAGTAACCCCTTCAAAAGGAGGTCGCTCTCATGACCGAAATTGCATTCAACCCAAGTCCTGAAATGTCCACCGAACAGTATCGACAAGTCCTCGAAGACTTGCGTTGGTACGATGGATTCCGCTGTCCGGGATGTGGCAACACGAGAGGATATAAACTAAGAAACAGAAGACTTATTCAATGCACACTTTGCCGAAAGCAAACTTCTCCAACTGCAGGCACCACTTTGCACCGCCTCAAGAATCTCGCTCTATTTTTTCAGACTGCTGAACTCGTCACATCAAACATTGCAAAAGGAATTTCTCAATCGACATCGGCGATGACTCGAGAACTGAAAGGCCATTATTCAGTCATATGGTCCTATCGACACAAGCTCACAACCATTTTGGAAAAAGAAATCTCTGGAGATAAGTGCTTCTATCTCGCCTGCGAATCCATTCAACAAGCCTTGTTCAGATCCAGCAAAGATGACTATCCGGAAAACTTTTCAGCTGAACCCGAACAAAAGGAAATGATCCAACAAAATAATTCCTCTATCGTCGAGACGATGCGGCGAGCGTTCACCCTATTAGTTGTACGGTTTCTGATGTCTGTGTTTCATGGAGTTAGCAGAAAGTATTCACAGAAATACGTGAGTGAGCTCGCACTTAAGATACTGAGACCGCAAGTCAGTGTGCAAAGGGTAATTGTCGCTTCAATTCGTGGAAGTCCAATTCCTCTATTGATCAAATATCATTCACCCTTCTGGTTGAAGTTTGAATACGCCGCCAGTTCTATACGATCCTGAAGAAAGTGCTAGAATGCCAACGTTCGAAAACGAACACGTTGCAAAAACAATCGGAGCGGTATGAAGTTCGGAATATTTTCGGTTGTGGATCATTATCCAAACGATTCCAGCAGAACATTGGCCAAATTCTATGACGAATTGTTAGAGCAAGCCGAAGCTGCTGACTCGTTGGGATTTAGTTCCTTCTGGATTGCAGAACATCACTTCCATGAGTACGGCGGCGTCCCTCGTCCACCTATCTGGTTGGCTGCAGCTGCGCAGCGCACCAGGCGACTTCGCCTCGGTTCCGCCGTCGTAGTTTTGCCATTCGACAATCCGCTTCGAACTGCCGAAGATTATGCAATGGTCGATGTACTTTCAAACGGTCGACTATCCCTCGGCGTTGGATCCGGCTACTTGAGTCACGAATATGCTGGATTCGGCATTAACCCGGACACCAAAAGAGAACGATTTGATGAAGCGCTTGCGATCATTCTTAAAGCCTGGGAAGGTAAGCGATTTTCCTACCGTGGCAAATATCACAGTGTTGAAAACGTGAAACTGAATGTGGTGCCTGTGCAGAAACCACGCCCTGAGATTTCTATAGCTGTGCTCCGCAATGAGGCTGCTCGATTTGTTGCAACACAAGGACTGTCTTTGATGATGATCCCGTATGCCACCAGCGAGCAAACGTCGGAGTTGGCTGAGACCGTTCGCATTTATAAAGAAGAGCTCGAACATGGTGTCGCGAGTGGTGGCGTGCGCTTCGCCGTACATACATTCTGCGCCCAGGCGACTGGACAAGCTCGCACCACCGGTGGTGAAGCAATGGACCTTTATGTGCGTACTCGACTGTATGCCAAACAACGACCGATGCAATCCTTAATCGACAAGGACCTCGTTGCAATTGGCGATGTGGCTGAGGTCTTGCGAGTCGCGCGGCTGTATCAGTCCATGGGCGTGGATGAATTTCTTGCCATTACTAATTTTGGTGCACTACCGCACAAAGATGTGTTGAAATCAATGCAATTGATCGGCGAACAGATTATTCCAGAACTTCGAACTGGAACAAATGTGGTATCACGTTAGATCATTCCCAGTGGAACATCACTGCTGGGAGCGGGGAAGAGTTCGTCGATCTCTTTGATCTCGGCTGCCGAAAGTTTGACCTTGACTGCCTCGGCATTCTCCTCCACATGTTTGGTCTTCGATGCCTTTGGTATCGTGAAAGTACCGTCGAGTCTGGTCAAAAAGGCGAGCACGATCTGTCTAACCGTCACGCCCTTCTTCTCTGCCATCGCTGAAAGTTCCTTGTACTGACTTGAGCCAGCACCAGGCATGGTGCCAAAAGGGGTGTATCCGACAACGGCAATACCCTTTTCCTGGCAAAACGGAATCAGTTTTCGTTCAATACCTCTATGTCCGAGATTATAGAGAACCTGATTGCAAGCGATCTTTCCGCTGGTGAGACATTCAATTGCTTCCTCGAGATCGTCAACGTCAAAATTACTGACGCCAAAGCTCCTGATCTTTCCGTCCGACTGCAGTTTCTCCATAGCAGCAAGAGTTTCCGAAAGTGGAATATCACCGCGCCAGTGCAGGAGGTAGGAATCGAGATAATGGACACCAAGTCGTTTCAGCGACTTATCGCAGGACTGAATGGTTTTCGTGTAGGTTGCATTGGAAGGCAACACTTTGCTGACGATGAAGAGTTCATCGCGTTTGCGGTCCTTGATTGCTTCAGCGATGATCTCTTCGGCCGCACCATACATTTCAGCAGTGTCGATGTGAGTCATGCCCAGCTCTATTCCGCGCTTCAGCGAATCAATAGCTTCCTGTCTGGCTTTGCCAGATTCAGGTACTTGCCACGTACCCTGTCCGATTACCGGGATTTTTTTCTTTGTTTTTCCAAATGTTCTTTGCATATTTCTACAGACTGAGGTGATATTTGATTTCTTTTTCCAGTAACTCTACCTTGGCGTTCATTTCTTCAGACTTGTTTCCTTCTGCTTGTTTCCATTTTGCAATCAAATTGCGCAGCGTTGTCAGAAGTTCACGATCGCCTGCGTGTAGATCGAGGCCGCGCCTCTCGTTTAAAACGCGTTCTGCCATTTTTGCAAGCTGCGCCATGATTTGATCAAGCTCGCCGGTTATGGACAGGAGCGCTCCGGCGATTTGCGCTGCATCGGCTGATTCGATTTGTTCGCTATTGAGTTGAGCATACAAATCTTTTTTGGCCGCTTCAGCTTTCTTACCGAGACGCGCCAATGCCTTTGCTGCTTCGCCTTTGCCACTCATGCCGGCAGACGAGTTATCGATCTTGTAAGCAATCCAATTGGAATTCAAAGCCTCAATCAACACGTCGACCAGACCGTCGTCTTCCTGGACGTGCCGGCTGAGGTGCACAGCGGCCCACCAGCGATTCTTGTTTTCTTTGTCTTTCAGAACTGGTCGCAAGACTTCAATGATTTCCTTCGGATTGCCGCTGGCTTCCGGATACCATTTCACTGCATGCATGCATCCATCAGCGACGGCTTCCTTTAATACGTCGTTGAGGACCCTGGATTGTGGCAGGATGGCATTCATTATATTCATGTTGGCCTGCTCCCAGGAGTTCCCTCTGGAGTAGTCACGGCTGTCCATGGCTTTTGCGACAGCTCGCGGCAGTCCAATCTCATCAATAAGTTTGAGATAGTCATCTATCGTTCCACCCTGAAACTGGCGGATGGGATTGTTTACAACCGAAGTAAGGTAGTCATGATACTTGCTGTCGATTTTCTTGAAAAGCTCGGCAGTTGATTCCATCGTTACAACCGGGCTTTCCAGTTCAGGCGCCGGATTCGACTCAGCTGCCGCCGTTGGTTTTGGCGCAGTCGGCTGCTTCTTCGCTTCCTTCTCTTTCTTCGGAGAAGGGCTTGACTTGCCCTTTGATGATTTAGCTTTCTTTTCAGGCATGTGGTTTGACCTGTTTCTGACGGTCCCAAACAGTGCAAATTTTAGCAAATTTGCACTGTCCACTTTTGAAATCAATTGACAACATTGACCTGTCTTTTGCAAAGGCTTAGATGAAATGCTAGAAGTGGCATGAGCATCGCTGCTTGCCAAGTCAAGCGGACCAAGCTAATATCCACCTCCGAGGTCCACTCAGATGAAAAAACTTGCCCTTGCTCTAGGCGTTCCATTATTGATGTCAGCGCAGGTCAGCAGCGATCCAGCCCAGGCGCAATCTTCATCAAAAAAGGAAGCTACCGTTAAATCCATAGACATGGCTAAGGCAGCGGAGGCAAATAATGAGTATTGGCAAGGCGACTACAAGAAAGCTCATGAGATTGCTTATCAACTCGCTCAGCAATCCGGCGCCCTCACCAAACCGGATAAATCAAGCATTCGCACTTTGATCAATCTTGGCATGTGTCATCTCGGTCTAAGAGAGCCCGAGAAAGCGGCACCGTATTTCGAAAAGGCACAGAAGTTGATTGATAAATTCAACGATGCCAATGCAATTGATATTGGTGATTGCAAGATCGGCTTAGCCGAGTGCCACTATATGCAGGGTCAGACTAAACAAGCCCGAAAAGAGTACACCGAAGCGTTGAGTTTCATGGAAAAGCAAGTCGGACCGTGGCACCCTGAGATCATTCCTGCGTTGGACGGCATAGCCGGCAGTTATTATGCGGATGCGGATTACAAAAGCGCGCTCCCCATTTTCAAAAAGATCACTCAAATCGATCTGCGGCAGTATGGACCGGAAAGCTCTCGTGTCGGAATGTCGCTGAACAGTCTTTGTGATGCATACTACAAAACACAAGATTGCCAGATGGCCAGAAAACTGTACGAACAGGTTGTCTGGATCTTCAAGAAATCCAGTGCTGTAGCCATGCTTGATGAATTGGAAAAAGAGAGCAAAGCCAATCAGTTTTCTGATGAACAGTTGAACACGTACAAACAACGCATAACCAATGCCGTTCTCGGAACCGAGAAAATTCCCGACATTGCCCAGACCAGTGTAGAACTCCTGAAAGACGATGATTTCGACGCCAGGATGGTGCCGACAAAATCCAGACCGAACGATTTCGACAACTGGAGGATCGTGCGCCGAGCACCCGATCAAATCTTCTTTGTCAGAATCGATCCCAAGGTTGAGCAAAAAGGTTTGATAATTTGTTTGCACGGACTCGGTCTGCACTCCGGTGCGTTTGAAGACTTCTCGCACAAAATTAATTCATTGGGCTACGGTGTGCTCGCTGTCGATGTGAAGGGATTTGGCGCTCTGGCATTTGAGAAAGGGCAAGACAAGGTGGATATGGACGCAGGTCTGGAGGATGTTGGCGCTATGGCCAGCATCGTCCGTTCTCACAATCCCACATTGCCGATTTTCATTCTTGGTGAATCGATGGGGGGTGCTCTGGCACTTCAATTCGCAGCCAAGTTTCCTGATTTATTGGACGCATTGATAAGCTCAGTCCCCTCTGGTGCCAGATTTAAGAACACGTCCACAAATTTGCTTGTCGGCGTCAAATTTCTGGAAGGAAAAAATAAACCTATTGAGATTGGTAAACGCATAGTCTCGCAAGCCACCATGAATGAAGGTCTCAAGGATGGCTGGCTGAGCGATCCGGACAGTCGCCTCAAACTCTCTGCCGAAGAACTAATCAACTTCCAGGAGTTCATGAACCACACCAAGAAATACGCCAAAGAAATAAAGGACACTCCGGTGATTATCTTTCAAGGATTTCAGGATCACCTGGTTAAGCCTGAGGGCACCTATGCTCTCTACGAACAACTCTCCACTGAAGAGAAGGATCTGGTGTTCGTTGGAGCGAAAGAACACTTGATCTTCGAGGAAGGTCAGGCGCCGATAGACATTGTGAAAATGCTCGCCGCATGGCTGGATAGCCGCATAGAAGCCAAACAAGCCTGCGCCAATCCTTCAACCAAAGAACAATAAACTCCGGAAACGCCTTTATTGATCGTCGAACAGGATTCTTGGGCCCGCTCGTGGAAAGATATTGTCACTTCTCCTATGAGATAAAAGATGCGCCTTGCCCTGTTTATCAATGACGTTCAAACCGAAAAGGTCACTTACACGACCAATGTCCTTGCCATGGCGGCCATCAATCGTGGGCATGAAGCCTGGGTCGTCAGCGCCGAGGATATGATTTACGATCGAGACGATCGAGTCAAAGCAATTGCCAGGCACGCACCCAAAACGCTCTACAAGAGTGCCGCTTCATATCTGTCCGATTTGCAAGGCGACAAAGCGACCGTCGAAGAAATCGTTGTTGATGATCTCGATGTGCTGTTACTTCGCAATGATCCAGCCGACGAGATCGGTGTGCGCAATTGGGCGCAAAGTGTTGGAATCGATTTCGGCAGAGTGGCGATGAAAAACGGAGTTATCGTTCTCAACGATCCCAATGGTCTTGCCAAAGCTAGAAACAAAATGTACTTCCAGGAATTTCCCGAAGAAGTCAGACCGCGCACACTGATTACACGCAATCGAAAAAAGATCAAAGAGTTCGCCAAAGAGATGGGCAACTGGATCGTGCTCAAACCGCTGCAGGGCTCAGGCGGCAAGGGTGTGTTCCTGGTGAAACCGGAAGAGATGTCCAATCTCAATCAGATAATCGACGCACTTTCCAAAGAGGGTTACATTATCGTCCAGGAATATTTGCCCGCGGCAGCAAAGGGTGATGTTCGTCTTTTCATGATGAACGGCCAGCCTCTCCGGTACAAAGGAAAGTATGCTGCGTTCAAACGAAAGGGCGCTGAAGGTGATATCAGATCCAATGTTCATGCCGGCGGCAGCGTGGAAGCGGCAGTAGTGACGGATGAAGCGCTGGAGCTTGCCAAAATGGTCCGTCCCAAACTGGTTCAAGACGGCATGTTTCTTGTCGGTCTCGATATTGTCGGCAATAAACTCATGGAGATAAACGTATTCAGCCCCGGCGGGTTAGTCAATGCGCAACGCTTTGAAGGTGTCAATTTCGCACATGCAGTGATCGATAGCCTCGAGAACAAAGTGGATTACATGAAGTTCTACCGCCGCAAGTTTCGCAATCTGGAGATGTGCACATTGTGAGGATGATTCATTGGAACTCCAATCAGGCTCGCTCATCCTCAATAGATTTCGAGTAACCGAAAAGATCGGCTCTGGTGGCATGGGAGCCATATACAAAGTCTTTGATACCACTCTTGAACGAGACATTGTTCTAAAAGTTTTGTCGACCTCTTTCAATCGCGAGAAGTCGATGATTCGCTTTCAAAACGAAGCACGCGCACTCAGCCGTTTGAGCCATTCAAATATAGCCAAGGTTTACGATTTTGGAATGTTGGATGATGGTCAACCATATCTGGCCATCGAGTACGTCGATGGAGTTACGCTCGATCGATTTCTGAACGAAGGTCATGACCTGAAACTTTCTCAATTGCTAGAAATTTTTGTTGAGATTTGCGATGCTCTGGATCAGGCGCACAGAGAAGATGTTGTCCATCGAGATCTGAAGCCGACCAACATAATGTTGGTTCGCAAAGGAGATAAGTATTCTCCGGTGATTCTTGATTTTGGTGTTGCCAAAGTCATATTGGAAAATGACGAGCCGGGTGCGCAGCAGTTGACGAAGACCGGAGAGATCATCGGGAGCCCGCTGTACATGAGTCCCGAGCAGGCCTCCGGATTGCCGGTGACAACGAGATCGGATCAATATTCGCTGGGCTGTGTCTTGTTCTACGCATTCACCGGTAGTCCACCCTTCGCCGGCGAGACGCTGCTTGAAACAATCCGTCAGCATATAGAAGCAACTCCTCCGACTCTTTCTGATGCAAGCAAGATGGAGTGGTCCGATGATCTGGAGAGTATTGTCGAGCAAATGTTGGCGAAACAACCGGATCATCGATTCAAAAACATTTCGGTTCTGCGCGATCGTCTGATCCAGGCGCTGGAGACAGAAATTGTAAAGGAAGAGTTGGCAGAGCAGAGTACGGAATCTATTTCGACAGTGGTATCGCCCCCGATGCCGTCCCGTCTGTCAAAGATTTGGTTTATTGTTCCTTTAATTTGCACAATCGCCATTGGACTGGGCCTGACATATTCCGCCACGCACAATAATCCACCGCCGTTAGCCTCAGTAGAACAAGACTTTCGCCTGGGTCAAGATCTGGACCCTGAAATCCAGGCGTACATAACAAAGCAGAAGAAGTTGGCGGAACATTCATTCCACTTCCCTCAATATTCCAGCACGAAAAACGACCACCTGGCTGAACTGAAAGGATACCGATTAGCCACCGAGATAATATTGGATGATACCGGCGTGGATGATGAAGGCATCAAACATCTGGTTGGTCTGCCGTTGAAGTCACTGCACTTGAAGGGTTTGAATGTTAAGACGTTGGAGTATGTCGGTCAGATCAAAACTCTGCAGGAACTCTATTTGCAACGTACGAAGATTGATGACAATGCCGTCAAGAACTTGACCAACTTGAAAATGCTTCAACAGATCCGCCTGGACCAAACCGAACTGACTGACAAATGCATTCCTTATATAAAGGCAATGCCCACTTTGAAGGTTGCAGTTTTCGATGAGTGTGAGTTGAGCCCGCGAGGACTCGAGGAATTACAAGCTAGCATGCCTGGTTGCGCGTTCGCTGAATCGATGATTTCGAAGACCACCACGCTGAGGGAGCAGGTAGCCAAATTCAGCGCTGAGCAAAAATATGAGGAAGCGGCCGAGGCTGACAAAAAGATAATTGCCATTATTGAATCGGCGCAAGGCAAGGACTCACCCGCCCTGTTAGATCATTTGCTCTCTTTGTCGCAGATCCTGATCGCTCAGAGAAAATTTCCAGAGGCCCTTGGTATTGCCGATAGAGTCACCGACATTGCCACCAAATATGGTGAAGACCGAATGCATTCTAATGGGCGCTATTATCGAGCTATTATCCTGAGGGAACAGGGCAAGCCAGCTGAAGCGATTGCTCCACTAAGGGAAGCGTTCAAGCTCTATGATGGAATTGAACCACCCGATAGCGCCAATCGCTTGAGTATGATGCAATTGCTTGGCGATACTGAGTTCATGGCCGGCGATGAGAAGCAGGCCATGGAAGACTATCGGAAGTGCCTGAAGACCGCAAAAGAAGTAGCAGGTGTTAATTCTGTTCAGCATCGAAAAATGGCCTTAGGTCTGGCACACCAACTTCTTAGAATCAAAGAAGCTGCCGAAGCAGAAAACAAGTACAAAATGGTGCTTGCCGGTCTGGAAGAGCAAGGACTCGATCGAGAACGCGCTCAAATGGCGGTAGAAGCCGCCGCCGGTTTGGCCAATTGCGCTGTTGTAAAAAAGGATCTCAAAACCGCGATCGAATACAGAAAGAAGGCAATGGATTTCTGCGATCGGTATGGCATGGATAAGCGGAGTAAACATATGAGAAATGCCATAGCCAGACTACTGCGCAAAGACGGCCGTGAGGAAGAGGCAAAGAAGTACGACCTCGAATCGAATAGCGGGGGCAAGTAATCGTTTCATGGAATTGAAGATGGGAACGACTGTCTTGCAAAGGTTCGAAGTGATCGAAAGCATCGGATCTGGTGGCATGGGTTCAGTTTATAAAGCCCGTGATTTAACTCTGAAGCGCGAAGTCGTTCTCAAAGTAATCGCACAATCGTCTTTAGATCCAGGCAAGTTGCTGATGCGTTTTCAGAATGAAGCGAAGGCTTTGAGCCGTTTGAAGCATTCAAATATTGCCACCATTTTCGACTTCGGAGTTATGGAGGATGGGGCGCCATATCTGGCCATTGAGTTTGTAGACGGTGTCAGTCTGAGCCAGTTCATTGAACCTGATTCTCTTCTCTCCCCGGCTGAAGTGATCGACATCTTCATACAGATCTGCGACGCGCTTCAGCACGCTCATGACGAAGGAATAATTCATCGCGATATTAAACCTAGCAACATAATGCTTATCGATCAATCCGACACCCTTATTCCGATCCTTCTTGATTTCGGTATTGCCAAAATTGAGAATGAGAACTGCAGACAAACGCTAACCGAGGTGGGAAACATTATTGGCAGTCCACTCTATATGAGTCCCGAACAGGCTTCTAGTAAGCCGGTGTTGACTCAATCGGATCAATATTCACTTGGTTGTGTTCTCTTTGAATCGTTGACCGGTTGTCCACCTTTCGAGGGCGAATCCGTGCTTGAAATTGTTTCTCAGCATGCAGCTGAAATGGCGCCCAGCTTGAAGGACAAGAAGGATGAGGAATGGCCGGATGAACTTGAAGCGCTTGTTGCCAAACTGCTGGCCAAGGAACCGGCAGAGCGATTCGACGATATGAGAGATTGTCGCAATGCACTGAGTTCGGTGCTCGAGAAAGTACTGGATATGGGCGCGAGCAGTCAACCGGAAGTGGAAGCTGTTCCACAAAGAGTTTGGTACCAACAAAAGAAGTGGATCATACCAATTGCCGGAATCGTATTGTTTGCAATCGCCTCAATTTCATTGTCTGTATTGTTCCAGGAAAAACCGGAAACAGGTAAGCTTCTGCTGGATGATAGGGGAATTACGAACTTCGAAAATACGAGCAGGAAGGCTTTGCTAAGAGATATCGAGAATGGTGTCACGACCTTTAGTCTGCGCTATCACTTCGCAGACATCGATTTAGAACCGTTTTCAAAATACAAACAGGCCAGATGGATAAACGTCTCCAATAATGGTGCTGAAATCACCGACGACGGAATCAAATATCTAGTTGATTGTCCGTTGAGTTTTCTCGCACTCAATCACACCGCTGTGCGTTCCCTGGAAAACGTATCCAAGATTCGAACTTTGCAATCGCTGGAATTGATCGGTACTGAAATCGATGACCGGTCATTATCGAAATTGAAGAACTTACCGATGTTGCGTTCCTTGAATATCAATAGCACTCGCATTACGGATCGCGGACTGCAAGTGTTGACCGAGGTTCCCACGCTCCAGTTTATTTACTTGTTGGAAACACCGATCACTGAGGCAGGCAGAAAACAGCTGGCCAAGAAGATGCCAAACCTCAGTTTCCGTTCGCTCGAACCAGCGATTGTCTCGGATCTAAACAGTCGGGCGACGCAGTTTATGGAAAGGCGACAACATGAGAAAGCAATTCCATTGCTTGAGAAATGCATTTCCACAATCGAAAAAGCTCAGGGCAAGGACTCTCCCAGCCTCTGTACTTTTTTGCATCACCTGGCGCAATGCTATCTTCCAAAGCATTCGATGGATAAGATTTTGCCGCTCGTCAAGCGAGAATTTTACAATGCCACCAAACATGGTGATCGGCTCGCGCTGCTTGATGCATATAACTTGCGAGCGCATGTCTATTTCATGGAAGGTCAAATTCCTGAGTCTTTGAAAATGCGAGAAGAGGGACTGAAACTGATCGAACTTCTGGAGGGAAAGAGAAGTCTTGGTTATGCAAACAAGTTGGCGGACACAGCTATTTTCTACAGTATCCTCGGCAATTACAAAGAGGCCAACAAACGTTTCGAGCGTGCCCTCCAGATCTATAAGCAACAACACAAGACGAGCGAACCACATTATGCTTTCTTGCTTGTCAATTATGGCAACGAACTGCTACGGCAGAACAAAGCGGAAGCTGGCTTCACGCGATTGAAGGAAGCGGAAGAACTCCTTGCCGGACATCGGCCCAAAGCCGGCGAGGGCAATGGCATGGTGGATCTGTATGGTGCATTGTCAACCTGCGAGCAATCTAATGGAAACCTGGAGCGTGCCATCGAGAAACGCTTGAAAGCAGTCGATCTTGCCAGGCAGTTTGGCATTGACGAAAAGTTCAAGATCCACGCCGAGAGTCTTGTCGATCTTTACAAAAAGAACGGAAACACTGAAGAAGCAAAGTTATTGAAAGATGAATTGAATCAGAGAGCATTAAAAGAAAAGCGACATGAACGATGACAGTACACTGAATCAGGGATTGCCGTCCCGCTATAGCGTCATCGAGAGCCTGGGCAGAGGTGCCTCCGGAGCCGTCTTCCTCTGTTTTGATGAGAGTTTAAAACGACAGGTGGCCGTTAAGTGTTTGCGTGATGTGACCAACACTCAAATCATTTCATTTCAACGAGAAGCGAAAGCGCTTTGTCAGCTTCACCATCCAAATATAATTTCGGTTCTAGACTTTGGTGCTGCCGAAAGCGCACCATATATGGTGATGGACTACGTGCAGGGGATTAGCCTCGAGCAGTATCTGAACGAGAACGAATCACTTGATCCGGCCAGGGCAATCGACTTGTTCGAAAAAATCTGTCATGCCCTTGGATACGCTCATGATGCGCAGATCCTGCATCGAGATGTGAAAGTCTCAAATGTATTGATTCGCTCTGACAGTGTGGAATTGGATCCGGTGATCATCGATTTTGGCGTAGCTCGCTTCATGACGGGAGAAGTAACCGATGGAAGCGGTTATACCATCGCCGGAACTCCACTTTATATGGCACCAGATATGATGGCAGGAAAGACGTACGACGTACGATCCGAAATCTACTCTCTGGGTTGTCTGATGTTCGAGACCATTGCTGGTCGACCCCCCTTCGAGGCTGATTCGGCATTGTCACTGGCTTCGCTTCATGCTCATGAAGTTCCGGAGACTATCGCGCAAGCATCGCAAAGAGAGGATGTTCCCCTCGATTTAGAAGCAATCGTGGCGAGATGCCTGGCCAAGAATCCCGACGATCGATTCCAGTCGATCAGTGATTTGACAAACGCATTAAAAGAGATCGATTTGAACTGGACGGCCAAAACGCGCGAGCAAAAGTCGCTTGAACCTCGACGAAAGAGGGAGCAACCTGTGCTGCTCTATGCAATGATGGTGGCGGCGTTTGCGATCATCGGCATTTTCGGCACGTTTATCATGCTGCAAAGCAAATCCACGAAGACCGAAGTCAAATTGCAGGTTGATTCATTGAGAGGCATTGATACCACTCCCGGTGCCGGTGCACAGAGTGCCAAGGTAAGACAAGCTGTCCAATCCAAACGGACAGATCTCTCGCTCAAGCTGGTCTATCTGGATGATGATTTGAAAAGCTTGGAAGGATACAGATTTGCTCGTTTTGTCGATCTGACGGATAGTTCGATCTCAGATCTGGGAACCAGTTACCTTTTAAGTTCACCCTTGCGCGTGCTCAAACTTTCTAGAACAAATGTAGAGACGCTCGAATTCGTTGCCAAAATGAAAAGTTTGAGAGAACTGGATCTGATCGACACGAGTATAAACGACGAAAGCATCGGCCGAATCAAAAACCTACCTCAACTTCAAACACTCAAACTTTCGAAAACAAATGTCAGTGCAAAATGTGCATCCGTTCTGTCGAGCTTGCCATCTTTGTCCCATCTGGAGTTGGGTCAGACGAGCTTCTCACTACAAGATCTCGATGATCTTGCCAGGCGCATGCCCTACTGCGAAATTGTGCCGCATCATCACAGCAGGCTGAAAGACGACCTGGATGCTGCCGGCAAATTGTGCAGCGAGAACAGACGGCTCGAAGGACAAAAACTTCTCAATCAGGCCACTCGCGAAATCGAGAAGGGGAGCGGCGTTCAATCACCGGCACTGGTTCCATATCTGGCTGCTTCCACAGTCAACTTGTTTCTCCTCAATCGCGAGCAGGAAGCGAACAAGCTGGCAGACAGAGCCCTTTCCATTGCCAGACCGCACGAGCAAAATCAATATGTTGCCGGCTTAACCGCGGTGAAGGCGGGACTATTCGTCAAGGCCAGGAAGTGGACCGAGGCGTTAGCCTATGCAGAAGAGTCTGTGAAGTTAAGCCGGCAGGAGGAGCTATCATTGCCGGAACGCGCTTCAGCCGAATTGACTCTGGGTTCAGCACAATGCATGACGAAAAGGTATAAAGAGTCGGAAGAAACCTTTATGCGGACAGAGGAAATGACACGCTCCTTCGATGCTCATCAGACCTTAACGCATGTTGTTTGTCTTAATTCCCTTGGACAACTTGCAATGCTTCGAGATCAGAAGCAGCGGGCCTGGTCTCTGTTTTGGCAAGCAGCACGGGAGCAAAACGACGTGCCAATCCGATCAGCGCTTGATGGAGAAGTGTTGCTCTGTACTGTCAACGGGCTGATTGATGCGGCTAGAACGGAGCAAGAAAGAGAACAGGCGGCTAATTTCAAGCAGCAGGCGATTGCCAGTTATCGCGCCTTTGATAGAACTGTCAGCATCGACACCCTTGAGCGTTTAATGAGCAAGGGTCCGACTGCCCGGTGACTGGAAACAGGTCTCTGTGGGAACAAGGAATTCGGGACAGTATCTTTAAAGGTGATCTCTATTTCTTTGTGGCCTACACCGCAGGATTATAACGAAGCAGTGCAGCAGCCCCAGGTTTGCTTCTCCGATGCCGAGCTGAAAGGAGCGCGCGTGGAGTTGAACCATCTTGGGTTACCTCGTCCCATGACTGGCGCTTTTGCCAGCGTATATAGATTGTCGAACATCTCAGGTACGTGGGCGGTGCGCTGTTTTCTGGAGCAGCGTGATGACATGAAAGAGCGATACGAAGCAATCGCAGCTGCTGTGAACGCTTCAGCCTCAGATTTGTTCGCCAAGTTTGACTATCTCGAGCGTGGCATCAAAATCCGATCCGACTGGTATCCGGTTCTGAAAATGGAGTGGATAGAAGGAGATAGTCTCGATCGATATCTCGACAGGCATGTCAAAAGTCGTGCAAAAGTCGTGAATCTGCACAAACAATTTCGAGAACTGGTCACGCGCCTGAAGGCATCTGGTATCGCACATGGTGACTTGCAGCATGGCAATATTCTGGTAAGCGACAGTGGTCTGCGTTTGATCGATTACGATGGAATGTACGTTTCGGCTCTTTCCGGAAAGAAAAGCCATGAACTGGGGCATCGAAATTTTCAGCATCCGGATCGCGGCAATGAATTATTCTTCTCTGAACTGGATAATTTTTCCATCTGGGTAATCGATCTATCTTTGAAAGCGCTGGTGGTCGATCCGGAACTCTGGCGCGCATTCAATGGCGGAGACGATTGTCTTTTGTTCCGCCACAAGGATTTGAAAGATCCTGATGAGTCGCCGGTCTTCAGAGCATTGATTGCTCACGAATCGGCCGATCTCTCGGAGTCGGCAAAAGTCTTTCGTGAAGTGATCAGGCTGAGTCCGTTTCGAACTCCGGACTATCAAGCTGACGGCCGCAGTATTATCTCTCTGATCAATCAGGAATCAGTCGAAGTAATTCAAGCTCAAGAGCGAGCCGACTATGGAGAACCGGCCGTGCCGCCGGGAACAGCAGTCGAGATTGAGCCGAAAACCAGTGATTCATTCGGAGACTATGATACATGGCTGGCTTCACTCAATCGAAGAGGAGAAGCTAGCAAGCAAACTAAGAGGATGGCCTCCACAGTGGGCGCCGGGCTGTCGTCCACAGCGAGAAAAGCCTGGCGTTTGATGGTATCGCATATAGCACCAGCGGCATGGGCTCGATCTGTGGTCGATGAAGGCAATCGTGAATTCGACGAGGGCAATTATGCCGGTGCAGTCAAACTCTATACGGAAGCCGCCGAGCATCTCAAGCATCTCAAAAGCCGCACGTCCCTTCATTGTGAGGTGCTGGTCAGGCTGGGTTACTGTCATATCGAGAAAGATCAATTGGGAACAGCGGCGCACTATTTTCGCGAGTCACAAACCGTTGCTCAAAAGGAATCGTTGGGAGAATCAGCCAGACAAGCGACGCTTTTATTAGCGGCAACATATTTCGATCTAGATCAAAAAGAGCGCTCCTTCGCTGAGCTATCTCGCGGTGGTGATTCAGCCGGCGTGCCATCGGCTGCCGTGCGAGGAGAACGTGAAGGCTCCTACGGTCGGCGCTTGACACTTCCGTTGATGATGACGGAATTGGGACATAACCATTTGGTGAAGGATAAATTTGATGGTGCTGAGCGCGCGTACGAATCGGCCATGACTGCTTGCGAATGGATCAAAGATGAAAGTCTTTTGTGTCAGACCAGCCTCATCGTCGCTCGAGCGGCCGCCGGTGTCTGTGCGGCTAAGATTGGTGCCGGACAAACCGAAGATGCCACCAACTTGTTTCTAAAACACGTGGAGAAGCCGGGAGACAGCCAGGACATTTTCCGCCAACTGATCAGAGCGGAGATTAAAGGTGCCCTGCGCGGCGATTGGAAATTTGCCGAATTGATGCGCAATCTGGCCCATTACTTTGAAAGTGCGTCGCGCTCCGATGAAGCTAAGATGGCTTATACAGCTGCTCTCACAGTGTTTCGCATTTGTGATGAGAGCGGCAATCAGCAGATGAGAATTGTCGATTGTTTGCTCGGTTTGAAAAAATCCGTTGAGGCGGTTGCCAGCTTGCGCGAAACTCGTGATTGGCCGAAGGGGTTTTCAAAGGAACTGGCTGAGCACGTGCAATCGGGAAGAGTAGATGATTTTGCCCATGCATTGATGATCGCCACTGCTGTTTATGATGACGATCAACCGCAGCATCGATTTCAATGTTTGGATTCGTTGACCCTGCGATGTCCCGATCATAGTGAACTCGAGCGAGTATTGTCCGTTGTGGAATCTACCGAGATTGGAGAGAAGATTTCTTTTGCTGAACTGATGATTGATCTGGCGCGAGATCTGGATCGCGGCGAGCGGGAAGCACAATCAAAATTGGCGTATGCAGCTGCTTTCAAAGCGTTCAAACGAGTCGATACTTCCTCCGCTTACGGTACGAGCATAATGGAATGTCTCGTGGCCATGGGCGATCTCGATGTGGCGGCCAATCTGCTTATCGAGGGTGGAAAGATGGAGGAGATGGTGCGCTTGATGATCAACGTCATGGCGGGACAGAAGAAGTTTGAAGATGATGCTCTGAAAGATCTGATGGTTAGAGTAGTCGATACGCTCTTGTCCAGACCTCAAGCATCGGTGACCGAGGAGGAAATCAAACAGTCGGTGGCGTTGCTGAAATGGTGCGCTGGAGAAAATTCTCCAATAGTCGAATCGGCGGAAGCAAAATTAGCTACCTGGCTTACCAATCGCGAATTGTCGTTAGCGCACAGTCTGGTGGAACAGGGCAAATTCGGCAATGCAATTTCATTGTTCGAAAAACACGAGGGACCAGCTGGTGCCAATGTAGTATCAGTTCAAGAACTCTGGATCATGCGCTACTTGTCCGCTGCTATAATCGATCGCGATCGCGGTTATGTCACCGCCGCTGATGGCTATGCCTTTGGCTGCGCAGTCGAATTGTTGAATACCATGCGCGAAAGAGAAAGCCTCGATCCGGCCTTTGCATTGCAGGCCGCGGAGCTGATTCGATCGGCGCGGTCGATTGGTGCAGATCGATATATTGAAGACGTGTACTCGTTGTTCTGCCGTGCCGGGCATGCATTTGTGCCGGCGGTCATGGTTCTGCGGCACTGTTTGAAGTCGGGCATGGCACAAATTATCGAACGTCGTTTGAACATCGTGATCGATGAATCTGTTCACTTCGTCATCGAGGACGGGCAATTCAAACCAGTACCCTCAGAAATCTCGAACGAAGAATTCGAAGACGGCAAGAAGAAATCGACACATATCAGTTTGAGCCCGCAGTCCGATGACAGTTCAGCTTTCCGCGTTCTCAATCGCACTTTCTTTTTGATCGAACGCGAAGACTACGACACCGCAATCGAAGAGTTGAAGCGGCTCGATGTCGACCAGAGTGATACCACTCTGGTGTGTGAATCTTTGATTTTGCGTGGTTACTGTTGTTACCTTCGCCAAGATGAAGCTGCTGCTCTCCGTTTATTTGGACGAGCAATGACCATCGCTCGCTCGCGTCGTGCAGAAGCCTTGCAATACGACAAAGCAGCACTTTGTGTGGCCCTTTCGTGCCGGCGCACCCAGGATAAGAACCGACATTTCAGAAGACTGGTGGAGCCCACATTGACTCATCGAGATCTGTTCAAAATTGCCACCTCTATTGTCGGCAAGCATCTCAGTGAAAGTGAAAATCTACCTGAGGTCCTGGCCAATGATCTGCTCAATCAATCCGGTAAGGGGGACAATACTGTCTTCAATTCTTCCACCTGGCGAATGTACAGGGCAGCTCTTTTGATTCTCGGAATTAAGAATCGCGAGTGCCGCTTACAAGTTGTCGATTGTCTGGATGCTTTGAAAAAATTCAATGCCGCTGCCCGAGTTTTGCAACTTTACGTGAACGATTCGTCGATTGATGATGCGGTATCGAATCTGGTGGCACGGTTGGCTCGGCGACATCTGCGCCATCAGAATCTGGAGAAACTCATTGAACTGTACAAAAAAGCAGGCGTGCGGTTTGATGATGCCGTTGATTCGGCTACCAACGATCATCTCGTCAACTCCCTGGCAAAGGTTCTCTCCGGTCAGGCACCGCGGAAATCTTTGCAGGAAATCCGACACGATCTGATTGCCATGTTCGGTCGAGGACGGCTCACCCAACAACTCTGCCAGGCATTGGTTGCCGCTGTTCAAGACTCGCTGAACACCAATGAATCGAGCGAACGAGCAGAACGTTGTCGCAATGACCTGTTGAGTATAGGTCGGGTGATCGAAAAAGTTGATGAGCGCACTGGAAACAGTTTGAAAGAATTGCTCGACAAACTGGCTCTTTCAAATTCAGAAAAGAAAAACGATCAAGATGAAACTGAGTTGTTTCTCGCGGTCGAATAATTGTTAGTTGGAAATCGACATTTGCCAACCCAGTTGATTGAATGCCTCTCGCAGCGAGACTTGATTCTTGCAGCAATAATGCAAAGCAATCACTGCTAACTCGACCTTGCATTCTCCGCGCTCGATCAGTCTCTCGCATTGTACGGCGGCGTGCAGTGTCTGCTCCGTCACTTTGCCGGAATCAAGCAAGAAACGAGTTACTTCCATTCCATGCGTGCCCAGGAGCTGAACTGCTTGCCTGTACTCGTTGCCGTTGATGAGCTGGCAATCTCGGAGTAAGGTCAGAACTTTAGTAAAGTCGGATTTTTCTTGTTCGCCTTTAGAGGGCCGCACGGTGTAGAAAGTGCCGGATTTGGTCTGCTCGGAAATCCACTCATTGTCCAGATTGATTTTGTCTACAGTCAACATTCGTTCCAGTCGCTGACCTAATTCTTTGGCCGTTTGAAATCGATTGGCAGGATCCTTTTCGAGCGTTCTAAAAATTACCGATTCGATTTGCGGCGGTATGCCCAACTTAGGACAAACTTCGGAGAACGGCTTGGGTGGCGTCGTCACTTGCAGTTGCATTGTGCTGAGCGCATTGGGGCTGTCAAACGGTCTGATGCCACTGATTGCCTCATACATTACACAGCCCAGCGAGTAGATATCCGAACGCGGATCGAGATCTCGGCCCATGCATTGTTCGGGACTCATGTAAAACGGGCTTCCCAACACGTCTCCGGTCTGAGTAAGGCGTTGCATGGTACGACCGTCCGCTCGCACAATTTTGGCAATTCCGAAGTCGACTAGTTTTACCAGATCGTTGTTCCTGTCGACTTTGATCAACATGATGTTGCCCGGCTTAACGTCTCGATGAATGACACGATTCATATGGGCGTGATAGAGAGCGGAACATACCTGCAGAAAGATTTGCAAGAACCGTCTGATTTCCAGTGGTCCATCGATGGTCAAAATTTTGTGCAACACTTCACCGTCGAGAAACTCCATGGCGATAAAGGGAAGACCTTCATCGGAAAAACCGTAGTCGTGCACGATCAGCAGGTTGGGATGTCGCAAGTGAATTGTTGCTTTGGCTTCGCGATCGAAGCGCCGCCTGGCCGCCTCATCTTCGATCAGGTGCGGATGGAGGACTTTCAATGCAACAACGCGGCTAGCGGTTACGTCGACGGCTTGATAAATTCGTCCCATGCCACCATGGCCGATTTGCGTCAGAACGCGATAACGATTGGCAAACAACTCATCGTCAGCCAGTCGTCTATAGTTCTGCGCATCTTGCACCACCGCACTTGGTGCCGGTGGATCGGGAGTCTTCTGAATAGGCGCTGCGGTTTGCGAAGGTTGAGGTGCCACGCGCTTCATAATCAGTCGATGAATTTCGCCTGGGTTCTCTGTTGTGACGGACCAGAAGATCTCGGCGGCAGGATCTTCACCAGTTGCGAACTCCCATGTCGGCTCGCCGTTGGGTCCATCCACATAGCTGATGCTGAGAACGAACTGAGAAAATTCTGTCTGCCATCGTAGGATCAGAACCTGCGGTGCAGTCTGGGCGGCCCGCTCCATGAGAAAAGACAGATCGGCTTTAGAGGGCGGATCGGAGCCAAGAGGCTCTTGCCTGCGATTTTTTCCGAATGAGTCCTGTAGCGGCATCTGGCAAAAGGGCGAGTGGATCTTTTACGGGGCGTTCCTAATATACGTACCCGAAAATTATCGTTACTAAAGCAAATCACTTGTATCGTTCAAGACACTCTGTTCATGCACATTTCTGCATGCTTGACTATGTGGTCTGGTGTTCAGTCTTCCAACCCAGTTCTTCCAGCGCTTCATCCAGGCTGATTCGGCTGCGTTGACAATAATGCAACGCGATTATTGCTTTCTCCAGTTTGATGACATCGCGTTCGATCAATGATTGACACTGCACGGCCGAGTGCAAAGTCTTGTTATCGATGATGCCATTATCAACGAGATAACTCCCCAGTTCACTGCGATGAGAATCGTCCAGGGCGACAGCTTTCTTCATCTCGCTCTCGCTGATGATGCCGGCTTGTTTCAGAAGTTTCACAACGGAATGGAAGTTGGCGGGCTGCTCTTTACCGGTGTTGGGGTGAACGGCATAGAAGGTTCCGGAGCGCGTTTGCTTGGTGACATAGTCGTCTTCCTTCTGATCGCCTTGCGCCAATTTCTGCAGATCGAGACTGAGAGCTTGCGCGGTTTGATACCGCATATGGGGCTCTTTCTCGAGACACTTCATGACGATTGTTTCAAGATCCGAAGGAATGTTTGCATCCGGTCGTGCAACCGCAAATGGTGCAGGCTTGATGTTGACATGCATGTAGATGGTCTTGTAGGCGTTGTCTCCTTCGAACGGTCGTTTGCCTGTGATGGCCTGGTACATGACGCAACCCAATGAGTAGATATCGGAGCGGGCATCGAGTACACCGCCTTTGCATTGTTCCGGGCTCATGTAATACGGACTGCCGAATACGTCTCCAGTTTGAGTGAGCTTCTGCGGAGTGTCGTCTCCGTACGGTTCTATTTTTGCGATTCCAAAATCGAGCAGTTTGACGAGCTCCACATTCTGCGCGGTTTTGACAAGCATGATATTGCTCGGCTTGACGTCGCGATGAGTGACACCTCTGATATGAGCGTGCGATAGTGCCGAGCAGACCTGATAGAAGATGGTGAAGAAGTGACTGAGTTTCATTTTGTGATTGTCGCGCAAAACTTGCTCGAGGCTGTCGCCATCGAGGTTTTCCATCACCATGAAAGGCAATCCTTCATTGGTGAAACCATAATCGTATACTGCGACAATGTTGTGATGAGCCAGAGCCATAGTGGCTTTGAACTCCTGTTCGAAACGCTTCTCCGGCCGTTTCTTGCGTACTCTGTTTTCGGCCAACAAGTGCGGGTGCAGGACCTTAACTGCTACCTGACGATCTTGTTTTCGATCTTGCGCTTTATAAACTCTGCTCATGCCACCGCAGCCAACTTCCTCGATCACTTCGTAGCGATCGAGAAAAATAAAACCCGAAGGTTTGGCGGTCGGCACTGAACCGGGGGGTGGTTCTTTCGTTTTGCCCTGGTCTTCATCCGTGTCGACCAGCTGTTTGTTCGGTCTGACTGATGGATTGCGCGCTCGCTTCAAGAGCAGGTTGTAGATTTGTTCCGGATTCTCCGTGACTATATTCCAGAAGACCGTGGGCGGGTCCTCTTCTTCAGTGGATAAAACCCAGGAAGGTTCGATGCCTGCGATCAGATAAGTGACGCTCAACAGATACTTGGAGCCGTCGCTCAAGCCGAAACGCACTTCTTTCGAATGTGGTGATGCTTCCTCTGCTTCCGCCATCAGCGATGAAAGTTGGGCGCGACTGGGAGGAGATTGAAAAATCTCCTCTTCTCCTTTTCCCGGATCGCCCGCTAGAGGCGATTGATCTGAGCTGTTGTTCAAAACCTATCCAACCAATCCGGAAGCGACTGCGTTCTGGCCCCTAACAACGTCTTACCCATTGTGTAGTATATTTCTTCCCTGCCAGACAGTCGTAAAGCACTGATTTCTTGAGGACCCTTCCAAATTCGCTTGATGCAGGCTGCCATTACCTCTCTTTGCGTCACTGGAAGAGTTATAGTTAAATTTCTGCTGTTCACTAATCTATAGACTTATATAGAAGCTAGAGAAGGGTTCATGACTGCAACTTTAGACGATCTACTATCGCTGGACCATGCCTCTCTGACTCTTAGTGAGAGGGCGGATGCTGCCGACCGATTGGTGGAGTTCCTCAATCGTGAGATAGATCGTTTGCCGTTCGAGCAAAATATTGATCTACAGTTGGCAATTTTATCCAGGCTAAGTTTGCTCGGACATCCAGAGCTGAAGCCGATGCTTGTCGTATTTAGCCAACAGCATCAGAATCTGGAAATGAAGGCGAAGGCGCAGCAACTCTTCGATCGAGTGAATTGTGACATCGACAGATTGCTTGATGAAACGGTAGTCGATCAAATTGCCGATGCGGCAAGCCGAGCCAGGCGCCTGGCATTGCTTGTCGATCGCGACGAGAAGAGCAGCGATGTGGAACTGGTTTATGCCTCGGAAGACAATACCATTCGATCTCTATTCGCCAGTCTGAAAGGGCTCAGCATCAAGGTTTCGAATGACGAGATGTTGGAGCAGATTACTCTGCTGCTCAGCTCCGGCAGTGAACGATTTAAACTGGCAGTGTGCCTGGCTCTGGTAGAGATGCTCATGTATGAAAGCGCACTGCCGCAGATAGAAAGTCACCCGGCCGTCTTTAAGGAGATGGCTGATGCACTGGCTTTCATGGCTGTAGGAAGCGATCATCCAGCACATGCGTGCTATGCGGTGGAGCTATTGGCAAGGCTTTCCAGGAAGGACAAGAAACTGGATACGCTGGTCGTTCATGCCAAAGACCAGGCCTCGCGCCGTTTTCTCGATATGAAGGGCAAGCACTACAACATTTAGAACCGCAGCGTGCGCGATTGCCTCTTGACAAGCTGCTGGTTTGGATTGCACCTCTGGATGCCAAGCTGGGCTTGAATTCGGCAACCAGTGTCGAAAAAGGCCTTTTGTGGCATATAAACAGCGTACTCGTGTGATTACTCGTTACTACTAACCGAAGAAGAGGCTCGACCAAGGTCGACGAATTGGATGGGAGAAGGCAGTAAAACTGGCGCTGCTCAAGGCGGTGAAAAACCTGCGACTGAGGCTGACAAGCCCAAGCCGCTCGATTCCAGCGCGCAGTCGAAGCCCGGTGAGACTAAAGTCGAAACCACCAAGCCTGAAGAAAAAGGTGCAGCCTCGGAAAAAGCGCTGCCTGAAACACAAGATCCGAAAGCGCAGAAAGCCGCTACGGATGCCACGGATGGTCGTCTCAAAAAGACTGGTGACGAACAAGTAGCGCTGGGAAATCTTCCTGACACAAAAGTCGAGAAGAAAGCCGAAAAAACCGAAGTGAAGCTGGAAGATCTTCCCAAGCTGACTGAGGCGGAAGCGAAACGAGCTCAGTATTTGCAAGAAAATCTCAAGATGCTAATGCCGCGCATCTGGAAGTTGGATGGCGATCTCGATCCAGCTAAAGCTCGCGAAAAAGCTCAAAAAGACATCAAGGAACTGATCGACAAAGTCGAAGCCGAAAAGAAGGCAGGAAAGTTCGGACCTGCTTCGCAAGAAGCTTACAAGCGTTTTGTCGACTGGTACGAGAAGGAGGCAGTTCCAGGAACAGTTAAAGCATTGGACGGTCTGGGCATTCCCATTCCACCTGGCTGTCCATGCGATCTTCCCCTGAACGAGAACGGTCGGCCGATTCAACCGGATTTGTTCAAGAGTCTTGTAGGCATCGACAAACTCGAATTCAAAAGCAAGCTTGATACCAGCAAAGTTCCCAGCGACGAGAATCTCGACGCAATCGATAAGGGACTGAACTGGCTCGATGCGAGCAATAACGCCTATGAAGAAACAACGCGTGCTCATCAGCAAAAGTTGCTGACCGATATGATCAAAGAGGAAGGGCTTCCGGAAGGTTGGCTTTTGAAGCCAGGCGACGATAAAAAAGCCTGGGTTCAATCTGCCTCTGAAATGGTCGATCTGGCCTCGCGCACGAAAAACTACGTCGAGGCCATGCACAGTCTATATAAATCTGCACCGAATCAGGATTTCCCATTCAAACTGCCGCCCGGCACGACTGTAGAAATCGATGTAAAAGGCGTCAAGACGACAATCCGTGCAGGCGAAGAAGAAAACTACAAAGACATAATAGCCGATAAGAACGGCACCATGACCAAGGTGCATTTCGATCTGCCTCAGGATCTGCGGCAGGAGCATCTCTCCAATAACCCGAAGATAGAACGGATGCGCGAGTGGCTCAACAGCGATCACACCAAGAAAGTCGAACAGGCGCTCGTTCAATACCTCAAGTATCAGCAACGACCGGAAGCCGTGATCATGTATGGCGATCAGGAAATTCCGGATTCTCCCGGTCATGATTACCAGGGTCGATACAACGCCAAAGGTGAATTGCTTGGTATCGTCGATGCCACCGAGTATAAACCGAAAGAGGGCGAGAGATTGCATAACGTCAATCTGCTCGACTACGACTTCACCAGCACCAAAACAGATGATGGCAAGATTCTGGTGGAACAAACGATCCAGGGTTGGGACATGTCCAAGTACGCGTATCAAAATATTCGCGCCTTTGGAGATAAAGTCGGGCAGCCCATGCCGTTCACCAAGCCTGTGCCACCAGACTTTGAAAAGAACTATGAGTCTTTCGACATCAAAGTGAACGGTGAAACTCGCAAGCTCTGGCGCAACAAGACTAACGAAAGCGATGTAGTGGAGCTGATGGGAGATGGTGCCAATCGCCAGCTCAAAGAAGTGAAACTATACAACCCGAATGATTTCGTGGTGGTCAGAAACGGCCCTCACATGGAGATCCGCAAAGCCAGTCAGCTCGATGCTTTCCGCACGGGACAGAGAAACAGTTACTACTTCGAAAAAGGATTGATGGTCGGCCTCGACGTGGCAATGCTTGCCACTGCCGCCACCGGTATTGGTGGCATCGCATTGGGCAGTAGAGCAGCAGCAGCAGGTGTGCAACTGACCGGACGTCAGATTGCCTGGGAGGCCACCAAAGCCACAGTTCGAGCCACTGTCGCCGGTGCAGGTGTCTTCAACAACGCCGGCGCTCGCGAGCAGCAGTGGGGCCGTGATTTGAACACTGCGCGCAGCGTTTATTTCATGGCAGACATTACGCAAGGGTTACTGCGCGGCGGCGTCAACCTGATGAGAGCCGGTCAGGCTGCCGAGTCTATGGGCGGCGCTCAGAAACTGCATACCATCATATACGGTACCAAAGGTGTAGAAGGCGTCAATGGTGCCAAAGCGTTCGAAGGACTGGGCTGGATCAAGAGAGTCGATCAGGGCGCTAATATTGTATTCCGCGCGACGGAAGCCGGCTATGTTCCAATAGTCGGCCATCAGATGTACGAGTCGATCAAGGCAATCAATGAGAAAGGCGCACGCAATCCGCTAGAAGATGCAGTCGTTCAGATCGGTGATGGCCGAGGATTGCAGAAACCGGAAGCGGGCTCCTTCGACATGAAGAATGCCAAAGCGCTTGAAGGTGCCCAAAAAGTTATTGACGGATATACAGATACTCTGACAGACGGCAGATCCGACTCGACCAAAACGCAAGTCAAGCAAATTCTCGATCGCACTAAAGAACTCATGGATCCTGCCAAGGCGGCGGAACGCGATGCGTTCAAAAAGAGTTTGATGAAGAACGTCACTTTCTCAAATGAAGAGATCATTGAGCTCGAGAAGGCCCGCAAAACTGTTCTGGGAGCTGGCAATCATGCCGATGAAGAATATTACAGTAAGATTCGGTTGAATCAAGAAGATTTGAGTAAACTTCTCGATCCGGCTCGCCGTTCCGAAGTGCAACCGCCAGAGGTGGCACGTTTGGCCGAGGAAATTCTGAACCGTAAAGACAAAGATGTGCGTGCAGCTTCTTTGATTGCACTTACATACCTGTCTCGCGATGACAGCGGAAAAGTAGCCGATACATTAGTAAGTTCGAAAGAGCACTTGAACGAGTACAAGACTCTGGGTTACACCAAGCAGTACAGCCAGGGTGGAAGTTACGAAAGCTCTCACGAAATCACCGTCAAAGCCCGTGAAATAGAAACATCATTGTCGTCAGCCGAAGCGATAAAACTGTTGCGAAGAGATCTGGAAACAGGCAATACCGGCAATCGTGGTATCGCCACTGGTGACATGCTGGTGCGCCTCGGGGCTATAACTCACCGACAGTATGGTGGCATTCTGCAGGATGTTTTGAACGATCCGAAAGCTTCTCCCAAAGACAAAATGCGCGCCATGGTGGATCCGTCAGGAGCTCGCATTGCCACTATCATAGACGGTGCGCGCTACGAAGACACACAGGGTGTCAACGGCGCCAGTGAAGGCTTGAACAATCGCGAGATCGGCAAGCGCTTCGGTCTGACAGCCGAAGATATGATTAAGACGCTGGAGAAAACAGCTTCGGATCCGAACGGAAATCCTGACGTCAAAGCCATGGCGACAACGCTTCTGTATGGTCTGCAGGAACGGGATGTCGATCGTCGTGCTCAGATTCTCACAGTGGCGAACGGACGCTGGACCGCCAAGAATGGGGTCATGGATGGAAGCTTCGCCGGAGAGGTAACGAATCTTCTCAAGCGCGACATGACCACCGTTGTTGGTTCAAACGATCCGGTCGCTGACAACATCGCCCGAGAAAGAAAGTTGAATGCGGCAATTTCAATTGCGCGCATCACTCCTGCAAGCGATACCGCTGCACAAGCGAAAATCAACGAAGCGATAGCGCAGTCGTTCAGCACCACCAATGGTGAGCAGGCGGTCAAAGTGATTGACGCGCTTTTGCCGGATCGGATCAAGCAACTGGAGAAAGACAATCCGGAAGTAGCTGCCGAATTGCGTCGGCAAGCGGTCGAAATGATCAAAATGCCCAACAAGGAAAAGTTGGATGCAGCTGATGCCGCTCTGCTCAAAAAAATGCCGGAGCTGCTCAAGCGCATGCCCGCACTCTTTAATCTGGAAAAAGATAGAGCCATTTCGGATCCAGTCAAACAGAGTCAAGCTGCACTTCTTGCTGCTCAGACCAGAAATTTGATTGACCCGAGCAAAACCTCACAGTTTGCCAAATGGTATCCGGAAATTCGTCGCGCCTCGATCGAAAACCTCGCAGCATTTGGCGATCGCAGCGCTGCCGATTTGATCCGCGGTCACATCGCTCAATCCGGCAGCCAAAAAATTGGCGACAAAACCATCACGTTTGATGAACCCGATGCTGCTGTGCGCAAGGCTGCCATCAAGGCTCTTCAAGTTCTGAAGGACGACGACCTGTCCGCTCAATTGCCGAAACTGATCGCTTCTGAGCGTGACGCAGATGTCGCCAGAGAACTCAGAGACGTTCGCTTCCTCGCACAGCAAATCGAGCCGAATTCGCCGAAGTGGGACGAAATTAAAGAGAAATACACGAACAAACTTGCGTTCGCAGAGAAGCTGGAACAGCAACTTGGCTCGAAGACGTTCAACTACGAAGACTTCTTGAAGGAACAAAAACTTGAACTGCTTGATGCCAACAAATTTTCCAAAGAAGCATATACAAGAGCTAACGATTCATGGAATTTCTTCAGCCGCTTGAATCCATTTGGTGACAGCCTCGCAGAGATGGAGAATAAAGCAATCACCAAACTTGAGGGTGAACGCAACGACCAGTTCAAGCAGCTTGTCGACCTGGCCAAACGTGACGACAACACCGGATTGAAAGCAAAAATTGCCCTGTTCCAAATTATGGAGAAACAGGGTGGTGCTCTGGGCCAACCGGGCGACCGCTATATCACCGGCGTCCAGTGGCAAGGCAATCGAACCAATCCAGATTGGGCCAAAAAAGCAGCCGAAGCCTTTAAAGAAGTTTCCACCCAGGGATATGGCAACAAAGAGTTCACACAATGGGCCGTGCGCAATGCGCTGGAGAATAATATCGCCGGCTCAAATGCCCCAGCGATGAACGAACTTCTAGACAGTTGGAAGAATCTGCACAAATCCGGTGTCATCACGACTGAAGAGTACGCAGGCACGCTTGCAGTTTCACTGCGCGGTCAGCTCGACAAGGCTGTTAATACAGATCAAGAATTGAAAGGCAACGAAGAAATTCAAAAACGATTGCTCAGAGAACTTGCCGAGTCCAAGCATCGCGAAATATTCCCCGTGTTCGATGCCGTCGCCAATGGTGTCGGCGACTTCAAAGGAAGCAGATTCCCAGCCGTTCGCGCCGAGGCCGGCAGGTTGTTGTCAGACTTCCAGGATTCCGTGACGATGATGTGGGACAACACTCGCGCCGACAGCACTTCTACTCCCGAGGCGCGTGCCGAGCGCATTCGCAAGGCCCTGCAGGGCGAGAAAAAGAAAGACGCCGAAGGCAACGAGTTGCAACAAGCATCGGCTGAGAAAACAGTGCAAGAGATCTTCAACGCCTACAAAGGTGTGAAGATTGCCGATGAAAACGATCCAGGCTTGCCTTATCTCTATAAAGCGCTCGGTTCTGAAAATGAAAGAGTGCGACTTGCTGCGGCCAAAGTGATCGCACAATCAGATCTTCCGCACGATAGTTTCACAAAAGAATCGGCCCAAAAGACCTTGTTGGAACTGGCCGAGAAGGGCTCCAAACCTCGCTATAAGCAAGATGCGGAAATGGAACTTCTGGGCATGAAAGGTAAAGAATTCGGAATCGCTGCAATGGTTTCGCGAGACGTCTTACTCAATGGCGTCGGCTGGTTGCGCACTGGTGCTAAACCGTTTGCCGATCAATCGGACACTAAACGAGCCGAACGCATCAACACTGCGCTGACTGACAATCGCAGTGGCTTCAATCACGAAGACACAGTCAAAGCAATTTTCGAAGCCACCAACGGCAGACAGATTCTCTCTGAAAACGATGCTCGTCGCGAAGCCCTGTCTAAGGCAATGAAGCATGAGAACGAACGTGTGCGGTTGGCAGCCGCCTGGGCGCTTTCAGAAAGCAGTGTCGTCGCAGACCGAGATGCCGCGACCACGACGTTGGCATCCATCGCTGTCGATTCTGCCGATCCGCGGCGCGCTAAAGAAGCTCAAGAGCTGCTGAAGGACATGATCAACATCGGCAGTCCGGAAGATCAAAAACGAGCGTTCGATGCCTGGAAAAAAGCCTTTGATTCGCGTCGCGAGGACGGAGCTGCTGCACCACCAGCGATACCAGCTCCAGGTGCCAGGATGACTGCATATTATTCCAGAGCGCCATTGAGTGAACTGCAAAACGTTATTGATAACGCCAGTCTTGATGAGAAGAAACAGCTGGCCATGGCAATCGGTAGCTACTCAAATGTCGATCTTGCCGAATGGCTCAAACCGGCGCCAACTTATGATTACAGGTCAATGACACACGGGATGAGCACAATCAATTGTCATGGTGGTGGCAGGCAACAATTCGATCCAGGATTCACTCGCGATCGGCTTGAGGACACTGCAAAACGTGAAGAAGGCAAATTGGATGATTACTTCCGATCGCTGATGCTCAGTGGTAGAACCTTCAACCGCAGTGCCGATCTACCGGGCTGGTCGCCGGCGCAGAAGGGTGAGAAACCACAACTGGCAGGTAAGAGCAGCACCTTCCGAATTGGCACGTTTGGAACCCGGCAAACTCCGTTCGACTTCAACGGAAGCAAATCAAATCAGATTGATAAGAAAGATCTTGACGCGATCATGAAGTACCTGCAAGAAACCGATAAAAAGCAGAATTGACGCAGAATTGAGTTGACTCAATTATTGTCCGTACTTGGCTCGTTTGAGCGGTTCGGTTGGTGTCTGTGCGCCTGCTGCCTGTGCTTCCATCACGGCAACTACCAATATGGCAGCGCCGACTATTGGAGCGGCCGAGTTTCGCAAACGGAATCCGCCGGTACGCAGTGATTTCTCTGTGAATCCACCTTCCGGTCTTGCTTCGGCCATGCGTTCGATCATCTGTTTGTGCACTGCCGGATCGTTGCGATGCTTATCAAAATATCTGAGTGAATCAAGTTCTTTGCTTTCTTCTGCTTTCAGTGTCTCTTTCTTTGCGCGTTCTTCCAGAGCCGTTCTTCTAGCGTCCAGTTCTTTTATCTCTGGATCTGTGAGTCTCTCACGCCAGCTCATTCCCGCCATCTCAACTTGCCCGTCCACGATTTTTCTCGTGCCGTCTCCCGCAGTTTGAACTTCTGTTCTCGTTAAATTTCTGCCACTGTTTAGCTCACGCTCCGGTCTTCCGGATGTGTCACTACGGGCGGTATCAACTTTTCCCTCGCTGCCTCCAGCCTCGACGGCTCGACCTTCGCGACGGGCCTGCAGGTACTCGCGAACCCTGTTGATTTGATACTTCCCTTGCCGATAACCCAGATACAGGAGACCTGCTGCCAGCGCTGGTCCGGTAATCGTGTCCGCCAGATAGCTGTCGATTTGTTTGTCATCATCGATCTGTGGAACTTTACCGCCCAACTGCCGTGCATCCGTCGGTTTGTAATTTGGATTAAAGTCCGTCGGCTGTCCGGGTTTTGCAGGATCTCCAGGGGCGCCACCGTCTGTAGTGCTATTGGCGAGACGAAGATTCTCGTGGTGTGTCTTGAATGCATCGCGAACATGATTCTGGTAGTCGGTACTGAACTCCAATTCCGGTCTTGCATTCACCGCATCGGCCAATAACTTTTTGGCATCCGTCAAAGCATCAGGTTTGCCACTGGCTATCATGGCCAGAGCGGTGTTAGTTCTGATGGCACCAGGTGCTAAATAGTCTTGATAATTTTGTAACTGCTTGTCTTGAAGACTCGTTACCGCTTCTCTTTCTTTGCTTGCATCCTGACCTCTTGCATCCATCTCGGAGATCTTTCGAGTCAATTCCAAATTGTGAGAGAACATCGCCAGTCGATCTTTATCGATCTGATTGAAATCTTGACTGTCAGCTGCTGTTTTGGCTGCTTCGAATTTGCGGGCTGTTTCAGGCGACCATCCGGTCTTGCCATAAGATTCGTTCGCTTGTCTGAGCAGATCATAAGGAGAACCGGCACCGCGTGCGGTGGCAGGTACATCGCCGCTCTTAGCGGTTGACTCGAGAGGCGGCAGTCCAGCTCTGACGCGTGCCTCAGCCATTGTTTTGTAAGCGTTTTGTACGCTCTCCTGGAATTGCGGATTGAACTGCAAGTCCGGGCGCATTTTTACGGCTTCAAGCAAACCGCGCTCGCCTTCGGCGACTAACTTGGCATCGCCGCTGCTAATTTTTGCGACCGCCAGATCGGCGCGCGACGTGGCTGGCGAGAGATACTGCAGGTAGTGATTCTCTTTTTGAATTTCTATAGCGCCCAGAACTTTTTCCAATGAGTTGACGCCGTCTTTGGGTTCACCAGGCTTAGTTATTGTTTCAAGCAAGTTGAGACCATCGAGTTGACCTTCCAGTATTCGGTTCATCTCGCGATTAGGATTAGTGGTATCGGCAACTTTGATAGCTTGTTCCAACCCACCAAAACGATATGGATTGCCTGCCAATTCCACTGGCTTGTCTGCTGGTTTCTCGGCTGGCTTTTCCTGAGGTGTTTTGTCCGCGGCTTTTTGAGCGACGTCAACGGGCTTGTCGGCAGGTTTTGCGTCTTGTACTTTCGGAGTTGCCGTGGGCAAAGACCAGGCGTCAATGGCTGCGCCTTTGTTCCAATCGTCCTTGCCCTTCTCTGGCTCAGCGACTGTCTTGTCTCCATTGTTGGCGGTAGTCTTTCCAACATCGGCAGCACCATCGACCGGTACAGTCGTGGTTTTAGTTTTAGCTGTATTGTCCTTGGGTGCGTCTGTCATTGGTAACTCGTTTGCTTCTGCCGCGCGCGGCATTCTGCCCGACCTGTATGTTTATATACTTAACTCTCTTCTTTTCGACCTCCTCATCAAAATTTTAATGGAACCTACTGAAACTTCGCTCTCCTGAAACTGCCGGAAGGCGCTGCCTCGGCTGCCTGAGTCTGCAGGATAGCCACGACGAGGAAGCTCATCGCCATCAGTCCGCTGCCGACCTGGGAGGCCTTGAAGCCGCCTGCCGGTCTCTTTGGTCCGACTTGCTCGATGATTGCTCGGTGAACGTCGGGTCGGTCCATGTTCGCTTCGAAATAACGCAGCGATTCGAGTCGGGCGGTCTCTTCCGCTTTGAGAACTTCGCCTTTTCGCTCTCTGTCCTCCAATGTTTTCTTAGCGTCGAGCAGACCCTTAACTTCCTCGTTGGTCAAACGCTCGTTCCAGGCCAATTTACCTATGGGACTTTGAGGATCGAAGATTGCGCGCGTGCCGTCCGGTTTTGTGTCGACCTGACTGCGACTCAAATTCCTGTCCGCCACCATTTGTCTTGCCGGACGGCTCGGTTCGGATTTCGGTGCCGGTTCACCGCTTTGTTGGACGCCGGTCCGTTTTGAACTTGCTGCAGAACGCTTCGCTGCTTCATCAGCGGCTTGTTGCCCTATCTGGTCTTTTATTTCCTGACTGTTGTTGAGCCAGTCGTGCACTTTTTCGACCACTCTTGCATCGCCGCTTTCGTAGGTTTGCCGCAGTTTCTCAAATTTCTCTCGTTCGTCGGCGCTCCAGGTGGGCTTTTCTCTTTCTTCCTCCAGGAGAACATACATGGCATCGAGTACGCCTTTAACCGGCTTGCTGCCCTGGACTTTCTCGCCCAGAAGCCATTCCAATTTTTCGGCCGCGTTGGGAACATCGGTGAATAATTCCCCACCACCTCGAATCGGGCGCGCCTCTACCCGCGGTGGCATTTTGATCGTCGTTTCTCGACCGGTGAGTGAGTCCTCTGTTTTATTGCTCAGGGTTCTTACCGTATTCTCTATGATTGGCCTGCGAGAACCCTCTCCCAACTTTCCGCCGGCTTCGATCTCGGATCGCAGTGTTATTAATTTTGCTGCTAGACGGTCAGCCTGGAATTTGACTTTTTCATGTTGAGGATGGTGATCGTTCTTGTATGCATCTCTGAGCGCACCGGTAAGATCGCCGCCGGATGTTTTAAATGCTTTGGCATCGATACCCAACTTCTGAAGTTGAGCATTCGAGAGATTGGCAAGCAGTGTTGGTCCATCCAACGCCGCTGAGTAAGCCTGGCCGAGCACACCTTTCACGTCTTTGGTGACGAAATTCTCTTTCTCGGTTGTCTCGAGATTGATCGAGTCACTTTTGTTGTGGTAGTAGACATTCGTCGCACCGCCTCTGGGTAACTCCGCGTAAGGTTCTCGCATCAACTGCGAATAAGTGTAGCGCGCGATCTCTCTTTCGAAAGCCTTCTTGACGCGATTGTCGAACGTTGGTGAAACCTGTTGTGTTTCTGTTATTTCCTGGAATCGATTAGCCTTCTCAACGATCCTCGACATCTCCAAAAACTGTCCCGGTTTTTGTTCGGTTTCACCTGCTTCAAACGCCTTCTGTTTTGCCCATCGACTCAAGTTGTCGACTTGCTCCTTTGTGGCATCCGGTGTTGTTTTTCGAACGTCACCTACAGGTGTTTCACCTAATTTGAAGTGCGATTCTGTTTTGGTCAGACCTTCAATTTGTGCTTCCAGGTCCGCCTTGAAGTCGATCGCTGCAATTTCTATATCAGCTGGTGCACCATGATCCGTTGGTAACTTCAATTTCCCGCCGATGTCGAAAAGCTCGCGGTCGAATGTGATCACTCCACCGGCTCGAAGACTGTAGATGTTTGGTTTCTCTCCTCTCTGAGTGGCGTCGAGCATGTGGAAGGCGCCTGTCTTTTTGTTGACGAGGAGGAAATCGGCACCGACTTTATCGGCAGGAGAACCCATCTCAGTAGGGTAGACTTCCCAATCGGCAGAGATTCTTCCCTCGGCTTTCAGCTTGGCTAAAATTCCTGCTTTCGGATTGGCATCATTCAACAGATTGAACACGTTCGACTGACCGGCGTCTCCGCGATTGACCTTTTCTCTGCCAAGTGTTTCCCGAGCAGCTTCCAATCTTTCGATTGTCAGCACTGGCCCTTCCGGTCTACTCAAGGCATCAACGATTGGCTGCACGCGCGCTGTTATCGGGCGGTCTCCAGGAACGCCAATTTTACCGGCGGCAGTATCGGTGGACTTCGTACCATCGCCTGTGGTGGCAGAAATCTTGCCATCGGCAGCGGTGGCAGCGGCCTTGACATCGCGGACGGTATCAACATGTATGCCATCGCCTGTGGTACCAGCAGCCAGAGCTGTGCGGACCCGTGGGATATTCTTTGAAGTAGCAGGAATATCGTGCTCCTTCATGTATTTTGCAATTTCCAGCAATTCCGACGTTTTGACAGACAGATTGCTCTTGGTGCCGCCTTCTAATGTGATGCCCTGTCGCAGCATGCGCACGCTGGTCATCAACTCGCTGGCCAACTCGGGACTGTTTCTCAAACCGTTGACGGAGGCAATATTGGCGGCGTCGGTTAAAGACAGTTTTGGATCTTGCGCCATCAATTTTTCTGCGGCGCTGAGTACTTCCGGTTGGGTGACCAGCCTGTGCAATTGATTCAATCTTCCTCTCTCGGTCATCTTGCCTGTTTCAGAAGGCATGGTCGAATCTTTCAAAGAGTGATCCTTGATTCGCATCATCTCCAGTCCCTGAGGAACTGTTATCTCTTTGACGGTACCACCGGCGGTTTCTGCTCGCATATCTTCGATGGATCTCAATCTGGCAAGAGCGGAACTGGATGTATACGGTTTTCCCCTGGCGGGATCTGTTGTCGCTTCGATCATTGCCAGATCCAGGGCCTGAGATTCTGACAACAGTGCGCCGTCCTTCTTGATTGTGGTGCCGTTGCTCAAATGTGTCTCTGCGCGTTTGACAATTTCCGCGACTTTCGGCAGGTCCGCTTCAGTCATGTTCATGTGAGCCATTACGCGATCGAAACGGGCCAGGGTTCTGGCGTCTGCAGATACACCGGATTGTTTGAGAGCGTCTTCTAGATGGCTCAGCCGTTCAACTCCAGTATTATCGATGTTCTCATGACCGACCTTGACGATGGCTTTGTCTAAAGCGATACCGGATTCGGTTTCGTGCGCGAGCCGTTTTGTGACGGCTCGGTCAAGCAGAGCTGCACCATCTGCGCCACTGCTCAGTACACCGCTGCGTTTGGTACCACCCTCGGTGCTTCCGCTCAGTGCTTCCCCGATTTGTTTGACGGATCTGCGATCTTCGGGGCGACTATTGTCGCTTGATATTTCGGTTTGTGTGCCATCGCGGAAAGTGGCTTGCCATTTTCCTTCCTTAGTTCTCGTCACTTTACTGACGAGTTCATTCAGTTTCACTTCTGTGCCGCTGACTGAGAGCGGCTTGCCATGGTCAACAATCGAACGATTGGGAATCTGAACTGTAGCCTCGCCCGATGGTTTCTCCGTGACTACATGACTGCCGTAGGCGAACTTCATGCCTTCTTTGGGACCGAGATATTCAGCTTTCTCGAATGGTGCGTCACCCCAGGTGGTGCCTGTCCGGACCTTCCATCTTCCGCTGGCATCTTTGGAGTACTCCGATCCATCAACGTCTGTGAATGCGGTCAGTTCTCCTTGCCTTATTCTCAAGTCTCTGACCGTGCCATCGGGATTGATTACACGAGTTCTCGGCTCGGATCTCACATCTCCGGGAATCGGCACTGTGACTTGTTGTTCGATAGCTGCACCATCGAAGGTGATCCGGTGCGCGGCAAAAACTTGCATTTTGTTTGTGTCGACTTCAGGGTTTTGTCTATCGATCAAGTAGGCTTTGCCGGCTGCATCAACGTATCCGATGGTGACGTGGCCGTCGACAGGGCCACCACCGGCGGTGGGATGTTCGAGCACGTAATAACCCGGAGTTGGTGTCGGCCAGCTTGATCTGGTGAGTTGAACGTTCGAGAAACCTGCTGTTTCTAATCCGCGTTGAATGTACTTTGGAACGCTTTCATTCAAGCGGCGGAATTCTTCAACTTCCCTGGTGGTTGATTTTTCTCCAGCGACGCCATTGTGAGTGCTACCGTAAAGTCTTTGATAAACAAGCGCGCTCATTTTGGGCTCGCCATTCTCGACCGGGATCTGCACGCGATCGAATTTCAGATCGCCATTATTCATGCCGTCGATCAGATTTTCGAACTGCAGCATCAACGCTTTCTCGGGGAGCACCTCGTTAATCACAAATGATGCTGAGCATGCTCGACAGTTGGTATTGCCTTCGCGATAACTGGGATTCTCGCGATTGAAGACCTTGTTGGATGTAGCGGCTTCCACGTTTTGTGGCGTGACAAAGGCGACTTTGTCGGCGAGATTTGCTTCCACCATTTTCATGAGAACTTCGGCCGATTGGGATTTCAACTGTCCCTGCGAAGCGTTCATGTTGAGCCGTTCTACGATTTGCGTTGAGCCGCTCAAATCGATTTTGCTCGTATCTGTCGACGCCAGGTCTCGGCGTACCTTCGCCACCAAGTCCGTCGGATAACCGGCGTGGCGCATGTTGTCTTCCAACTTCTGCAAACCTTTGCCGAGTCGCTCCGCCATTTCTTTGGGATTAACAACTTCGGTTGGTTTGTCAGAAACGTCCTTCTCTGTTCCGCCGATCCTCACATCAGGGATGTTGCCCGGTCTGGCACTCGGTTTGTCTGCATTGGCAGCGCTTGTCGCTTCCGCCTTGTCTTGCGAACCCGCAGTTGTTTTGCCTGTTTCGATGAACTCACCGACTAATTTTGCTCTTCGTTCGTCCTCGGTTTCTGTCGGTGCAGCCCATTCGGTGGCTCCATCGACTTTCTTCTCTCCACCTTTTGGCTCCGGCATCGGCTTGCGGTCTTCGTAGAGACCGTTGGCAGGTTTGGCTGCCGGATCGTCTTTTGCGACTCCGCCTGCCTTTACCTTATCTCCGCCATTACCAGGTTCAGCCATCTTGATAGTAAATACTGATCTCTCCAATAGGTTTTGCCCAAAGATCGGGGAGATAAAACTTGTATTGGTTATTCTATGGAGCTTTGGGGACGATGGGACCACTCAGCGAGATTAGATTAAATCTTCGTTTCGAGCACGCGAATTCGTGCCTGCGGGCGTTTTGGCGAACAGAGGACAATCGGCTGGCTCAGCCCTGGTTTGCGGAGAGGAACGATATTGAATATCGGCCCGCTCAGCCTGGGTTTTGCGGAGATGAACGATATGAATATCGGCTGGCTCAGCCTGGGTTTTGCGGAGAGGAGCGATATGAATATCGGCTGACTCAGCCTGGGTTTTGCGGAGAGGAACGATATGAATATCGGCTGGCTCAGCCTGGGTTTTGCGGAGAGGAACGATATGAATATCGGCTGGCTCAGCCTGGGTTTTGCGGAGAGGAACGATATGAATATCGGCTGGCTCAGCCTGGGTTTTGCGGAGAGGAACGATATGAATATCGGCTGGCTCAGCCTGGGTTTTGCGGAGAGGAACGATATGAATATCGGCTGGCTCAGCCTGGGTTTGCGGAGAGGATCGATATTGAATATCGGCTGGCTCAGCCTGTGTTTGCGGAAGGGATCGATATTGAATATCGGCTGGCTCAGCCTGTGTTTGCGGAGGGGATCGATATGAATATCGGCTGGTTCAGCCTGGGTTTTGCGGAGAGGAAAGATATGAATATCGGCTGGCTCAGCCTGGTTTGCGGAGAGGATCGATATTGAATATCGGCTGGCTCAGCCTGGGTTTTGCGGAGAGGAACGATATTGAATATCGGCTGGTTCAGCCTGGGTTTGCGGAGAGGATCGATATTGAATATCGGCTGGTTCCGCCGGGGTTTGCGGAGAGGGCCGATATTGAACACGTTGTCCCGCGGAATTTGCGGAGAAGTGCGATAAGGCCGGTTCGGCTATCGACGAAACGTAGGAGCAGCGTCGTCCAACATTGGTTGCTTATTGCAGCAAGCGCATGCAAAAATCCGGTCTCCCAATTTGAGCGGTTTTGGTTCCAGATCTCTACGCCATCGATCTTCTGCTTTGCGGACCGCTTCCAGATTTTCTTTGTTTCCTTCGACGATTCCGCCATCGGCGCTGCGAATGAATTTCGGCTTGCCGTCCGGTTGTTTGCCCCATTTCTTGTCAATCAGATCTTGATCCAATTGCTTGGCAATCTCATACATCGCTGGACTTTCTTTGAGCAGCATGGCGCGTTCCATGCGAAACATTGCCATTCCCTCGGCATGCATCTCGCTTGGGTAGGTGAAGTAGTTTGTCGATGGACGAACCTTTGCTTGATCGCGCATCTGAGTATTAGAGATAGCTTTGTTAGTGTCCGCGCGACCATCTTTGAATGGCGCCCAACCTGCTGAAGTATTCTTCCACTCATTGCCGACGCGATCCAAAATGAGGGAACTGCCGGATGCTCGATCGTAACGCCATCCTAATGTCTTGTTCAACTCCTTGGTGTAGGCCGGTGCTGTTAGCCCTCCCCATTCGCTGCTGCCCCACTGGTTGTACTGCTCGTGATGTTCGATCTCATGTTCGAGTGTTCCTTCCAGTGCAGTCCAACCTTTTGCTTCGGTGTGCTGCGGCATGATCAAGATCTGCGGCTTGCCACCATTGCCGGTGCGTTGATAAACACCCCAAAGTCCACCCTTGTCGGTAAGAGTACCTGCTTTCACGAAGCTGAAACGGAGATCTTTGACTTCCATCTGCTGATTTCGATATAAAGTTTTTTCGAGCTGATCGAGTTCTAGCTTAGTGGGACTCTTGCATGTGTACGTAGTCCCCGAATAAGTTATTTGCTCTCCAGGTGGAGCAATTTTGATGCCCCAATCCTTCATGATTTTGTCTTGTCGATTCAAAGATTCGGTCAGCTCTCTAGAACTTGCCTTAACTACATCTTTGCCGCCAGCGGGCTTTTCCATGTATCGCCCGAAATCGTCTATGGCCAGAGATCCTTGCCATTTTTGTTTGCCGCCTTTTTCAGTCCAACTCTTGCCACCGTCTGTGGTGATCCAATCGCTGTCGGCAGTTTCGCAGGACAGTTGCTTTCCGGTACTGTCTGCGGTGACAGAGTACTTCGCACCATGCCTGGTGGTGATACTGCGCGTAGTGGTACCGTCATGTTTGCGTTCGACAGTGACTCCTGTATCGCTATTGGTGATGGTTATGGTTTTACCATCGTCGACTGAAACTCTGCCATCGAAAAAATCTGTACCGGAAGATCCTTTTCTGGTCCAGTGCTTGCCGTCCTTGCTTTCCCATTCGGCCTGACCATCTTTGCAATAAATGGCCGTTCCGCCTGGATTCAGCCGAACTTCGAATTTTCCACTGGCATCGGTCACCACCTTGTCACGAACAGGTGGCGCAGCGAAAGTGTCGCGAAGAAAATCGTCTAATCGGGTTGGTCTTTCAACTGGACGCCTGTCCAGCGACGCAGTCAGTTCAAATGGATTCATGATTAAGACACCGGTCGTGGTGTACGGCGGATTGCCTGAGGGAGGCGTGTTTCCATGAAGAACTGGGGTGAGTTCCTGGCGGGGTGAAAAAAGAGTAACATCGGACAATGAACTTTGTGTATCCCAAACTGTGCATTAGCACAGTTCGAGAATCGCAAGAAGCCAATGTTTGAAAGTGATGCATAAGGAACAGCGATCTGGCAAAATGGAATAGATGAAAACCAATAAGAAAATAGTTTTGATGATCGTTCTGACGTCCTTGGTATCAGGGTTCTGTCAATCGCTAGACGCGCAGTCCTCGGCGTTTCCCGCCAATCCGCGCGCTCGGCTTTTGCTGGAACAAGGACGTATTCTACTGGAAGAAAAGCGATCATCGGAAGCGAGACAGGCTTTCGCTGAAGCTGTGAAATTGTCACCTGAAAACGGGTTGGCTCATTTCCGCTTTGCTAAGGCACTGAACGAATCAGGTGATGTGGAACAAGCCTTGGCTGAATATTTGATCGTCCTCAAGCTCAAACCACACATTCGCGTCACCAAATACAACATCGGCGACTGTTTTCAATCGCTCGGTCGAGTGCAGGATGCCATCGACTTTTTCGAACAATTCGTCAAGGAAGAACCGGATGACGGGCTGGTCAAGATGGCCCACGCGAGAATTGCAGCACTTAAAAAAGTTACTTCCATCTCCGGTAAAGATGATCCGTCGTCCGGCGATTATTTGGGTTCCGTACTCGATGCAGGCGGCCGTCGAATGTGGATTCAAGATCAACTTCCCATCAAGGTTTACATTAGCAATGGCAATGAGATTGCCGATTTTCCTGCACAGTACAACAAAGTCGCGCTCGATTCCTTGAGCGAGTGGATCGACTCGACTGGTGGCAAATTGAGTTACCAATTGGTGGATGATAGTGGCGAGGCATCGATCGTTCTTGATTGGACCAACGATCCACTCTCGGTAAAACAAGGCGCTACCGGTGCGGAAGGCGGCCATACCGACGTAAAGTGGAAACAATCATTGAGCGATCCCACCGGGACAAAGCAACTTTTTTATGCGCACGTTCGCATACTGGTCGTCGGAAATGCCAATCAAAAGTTTCTTGCTGATGATGAATTGAAGAAAGTTCTTCTTCATGAACTGGGTCATGCCCTTGGGTTGGGTGGACACTCTTCCAACAATCACGATGTCATGTTTTACGGTCGAGCTCCGACAATCGCGCCAGCTCTATCGAAACGTGACAGGAATACAATCAATAAACTCTATTCCGACTATTCGACATCGAGCGAAGCAGGTTCAACTGCCGAAGGCAAAAAGAGGCACTAGAACGCATTCAGTCTGGAAACGATTCTCTCGATCGCTACTCTTTCCGAAGAAGATCGCCTGCAAACCCCGAGCTTAAAGCTTTGGCTTTGGCTCGGTCTGCTTTTGCGTCGCTTTCCTTGCCGATTTTCGAGTAGAGCTTAGCTCGCTCCGTGTATACCCGCGGTTTCAAACTACTGGTGGCGTACTTGAGAGAATCTGTATAATCTTTGATTGCATCAACATTCAATCCCATTTCCGCTTCTAAAGCAGCTTTAGCTGTGAAGAGCTTGTAGGGGTCGCCTCCATTTTCTTTTATTACTTTCGAATAGTCAGCGAGCGCTTCCTTTCGCTTACCGGATTGTTCGTATGCCTTGGCCCGAATGAGTAAAAGTCGCATGGATTGTGGATTTTGCTGATAACCAATCGAACATTCTTTGATGCATTGCTCGTATTGTTTCCTATCTAAATACATATCAGCACGGCGCGAGCGTACGAGAGAATCTTTTGGAGAGAGTTCAATCGCCCTTTTGAAATCGTTTTCCGCTTCTTCGAATCTACCAAGCTGCGCAGCGAGTTGACCGCGCAAGGCATAGTATTGTCCATCATTCTTCTTGCGCATGATGGCGCGATCGCAATCTTCTATACCTTTTATGTTCATCAAGCAGATGCCCTCGACTTCCGCCTTTCGAAAAAATAGATCAGCGCGCGAGTTGTCGATTTTCAATGCTTGATCGTAAATCAATAGCGCTTTCGAATAGTTTTTCTTCTTTGTCTCGATATGAGCCTTCTGCTTGTAAGCCTCAATATTTTTCTTGTCCTTCCTGATCGCCTGGTCGATCCATTGAGAGGCACGATCGAAATCACCTCGGTTCAAAAAATAATCAGATCGTTGAATGCAACCTTCACTGGTTCTCGGTTCCATTTCCAAGCTCTTTTCCCGTTCCACTTTCGCTTCGGTTTTCTTCCCCATCGCGTCCAGAATTTCGGAGCGGACAGCAACGAAGTTAGCTCTGCCCGGCTTGAGCGCGATTGCTTTATCTATACTCTTCAGAGCTTGATCGTATCGTTTCAACGCGAGCAGGCACTTGGCGCGCATTGAATGCAATGGTGCCCTGTCTTCGCGAATTCCGATTGCTTTGTCCGCATCCTTGAGAGCCGATTTCGCGTCTTTGAGATCGAGTTTGATCGATGCTCTGGTGGAATAGAGAGCGGGACTGTCACCGTTGTCTCGTATACCCTTGTTGATTTTTGCAAGGGCTTCGCGCAGCTTGCCGTCCTGTTGCAATTTTTTCACTTCCGTAAGCAACTGATCGCTTTCCTGCCATGACGTTTTGGCTGGAACTTCGGAAGGGTAGAAGCTGGCTGTCATCATCATGACAGTCAGGGCTATTCGAAGTGAACGGTTAAACTGCTTCAATCGGCTAAAAATAACATTTGAGATCTGACAGTTCTATTGTACGCGTTCACGGTAATATTATGGAGATTCTAGCGCCGGAGCCTTAAATTGCAATCGGAGAAGACAAGCGTTAAGACGAACGATCAGGATCTGATCAACAAGATCAGCCTGTGGTTGATTCCGTTGATGATGGTATTGTATGTGATATCATATCTCGATCGAATCAACATTTCTTTTGCTGCGTTGCAAATGAATAAGGATTTGAACTTCTCCGACGAAGCATACAGTTTTGGAGCTGGAATATTTTTCGTTGGATACTGCATATTCGGAATTCCAAGCAATTTGATTATCGAGCGTTTTGGTCCGCGCAAATGGGTTGCGGCGATAATGATTGTCTGGGGGCTGATGACCATTGCCTTTTGCCAGGTTCGAACGCCTCTTGAGTTTCACATCTTGCGATTTTTGCTCGGCATTGCAGAAGCTGGATTTTTTCCCGGCATGATTCTCTATCTGACGTATTGGTTTCCATCCAGATTTTATGGAGGAGCGGTCGCAAAGTTTATGACTGCTATACCTCTGGCTGGAATCCTCGGTAGCCTGATCGCCTCTCAGGCGCTCGGCATGAAGGGCGTCTGTGGTCTGGCTGGCTGGATGTGGCTTTTCATCGTCACAGGAGTACCTGCGGTTCTTATGGGCATTGTGGTGATCTTCTTGATGCCGGATGGACCGCACCAGGCGCGGTGGCTTACTGCCGAGGAGAAAGAACATCTCGAAAACATGCTCTCACCTCCAGTAGTCAGTTCCTGCGAGAGCACCGCAGGTGGTGCAACGGCTACCGAAGGGAACGAGCAAATCCTACAAGCTACCGGCAAATCCACGCCCGATGTTGGCGGTGCTTTCGACAAATTCCTCGGAACAGTCCAAGATTTTTCCGTATGGCATTGTGCTCTTCTCTACTTCAGTCTGACTGTCAGCATGTACGGGTTTCAACTATGGTTGCCCCAAATCATCAAGGCATTCGGTTCTTCAAACGACAGCACGACAGCATTGTTGAGTGCTATCCCCGCTGTCTTTCAGGCTCTGGGTATGCTCATAATAGCGACCAATTCGGATCGAACCGGCGAACGGCGATACCACGTCATGATTGCTTCGGCAATTACGTTTAGTGGGCTGATTTTGTCATGCGTCAGCGATATCATCTGGATAAAATTCGCCGGTCTGTGTCTCGCTGCTTTCGGTATCTGGGGATCGGTCGGACCGTTCTGGGCATTGACTAAAGGTACGCTACGAGCCAGTTCACAGGTGACCGGCATTGCTATCATCAACTCGATAGGAAATCTGGGCGGCTTCGCCGGACCCGTTATTGTCGGGTACATCAAACAGCATTCCAAAGGATTTGCTGACTCATTGATAGCGCTGGCGGTGGCGTCCGTTCTCGCGGCAGCGTTGGCGTTTTCAACCAGGTTTATCAACAAAAGCTCCGACGACTAACCAGCCTGGGTTCTCATGCGACATCGCGGAATGTGAATTCTGATCGATTGCGTCGAAGCCCTTCTCTGCTTCGCAGTGGCTTCAATAATGTTTCGAAAATGTTTCGACCGGAAAAATCCGGTAGAATGTGGCTGCCAGAAGGAGTTGAGGGCATAAGCATGACAACAGATTCACGGGCAACCGTATGCGATACCAATCGGGAAACGTACAAAGTCTGGACCAAAGTCAACTTGCGTTATGGCGATACCGATCGACAGGGTCACGTCAATAATGCGGTTTACTGCACGCTGTACGAATCCGGGCGAGTGGCTTTTCTCTTTGACGAGAACGGCTCGATTGGCGGCGCCGGAAAAAGCTTTGTGATTGTGAAATTGAGTCTCGATTTTCTCGAGGAAATGAACTTTCCTGGCGTTGCCGAAGTGGGCTCCAAAGTTCTCTCGATCGGTAATTCGTCGTTGACAGTCGGACAAGCAATCTTCAAGGATGGCATTTGTTGCTCGACTTCGGTCTCCGTGATTGTGATGATTGACGATTCCACAAAAAAATCATCGGCACTCGACGAAGACGTTCGCAAAAAGCTGGAAGCATTAGGTTAGGAGATCGCACTCAGTGCGGCAAACCAAAAAGGAAATAGATCAAGCACATACCGGCCAGTGCATAAGACCCGGAGTTCAACTCCTTCCATCTGCCCGAGCACAGCTTGATTAGAACGTAAAGAACCAGACCGGCAGTCAGCCCATTGGCGATGTTGTAAGTGAAAATCATCAATGTGATGGTCGCGACTGCGGGAACGGCTTCGGTCAGATCTTCCATATCGATCTTTTTGAGATAGTTAAGCATCAACAAGCCGACTGCCATCAAGGCTGGTGCATAGGCAAACGTCATTTTTTGAAATGGTGCCACCAGCGGCAAGAAGAAAAGAGAAAGGAAGAACATCAGCGCAGTCGCAATCGCTGCCAAACCGGTTCTTGCCCCTTCGCGAATTCCCGCGGCCGATTCGATGTATGCACCACTTGTTGATGAACCCACGAGCGAGCTGAAAATGCACGCGGTTGCATCGACGATCATTGGTTTTTCAATGTCTTTGAAGTTTCCCTTCTCATCAAGCATTTCGCCGGCAGCACCGACACCGATCAACGTTCCCAGCGTATCTAGAAAACTCATTAGGAACAGAGTTATAAGAATAGGAAGGAAACTGACTTTGAGAACGCTGGCAATATCAAGTTTCAAAAATATAGGATCGAGTGTGTACTCTCCAGTGAATGGCATTGCCACCACTCCCTTGGGCGGCTCACCAAAACCAAGTGCGATTCCGATGATTGCTGTGACGATAATGCCGATGAGAACGGCACCTTTGATTCGTCGCGACATCAAAGTCGTGGTCAAGAGAAATCCAAACATAGCAAGAAGAACGGTCGGTTCATGCCAGTTCCCGATCTTCAATGGAACCGGTGGAGAACCAATCAGGTGCGAACCCGGTACGAGCAAAGTTTCAGCTGGAACACCTTTGGCGCCACTGACTACGATACCAACCTCATACATGCCGATGAACGTCAGAAACAAGCCGATGCCAGCGGCGAAGCTGTGTTTCAAGCTCGACGAAATCGAGTTGGCGAGCCAGGGGCGAAGTTTCAAAAACGAGAGCAGAAGGAAGGCAATTCCACTAATGAAAACTGCTCCTAATCGTTCTTGCCAGCCAATGCCCATTGCGGCTAATCCGAATGCAATAAATGCGTTTTCACCCATGTAAGGCGCCACCGCAATCGGCCGATTGGCATACAATCCCATGAGCAAACATCCGAAGACCGCTACCACGATCGTCGCGACCGTGCTGGGCCCCTGAGGAAAGCCGGCGAAGGAGAGGATGGCTGGATTGACGACGATAATGTAAGCCATGGTGAGGAATGTCGTCAGTCCTCCCAGAATTTCAACTTTGACTGAGGAACCACGTTCCGATATTTTGAAAAAGTTGTCTAAACTCACGATTCGCCTTTAGTAAAATTCAGGGCGATTATAGCAGCGAATGTGCCCGACTACAACGCGATACGAGTTTAGTTCGATCTCTTCTGAAAGTCCTTCCAGGACACGATGACGTTCGACGGCGCTTTGTGATTGGTGTCATAGACAACGATGACGTTCGTCAACGCGCGACCAGCAGGCACCACTATGGATCCGTTGTATGCCAACGATCTCGATGCGCCACCATCGAGGTTCATTGCATCGCTACAACCGAGAGCTTTCATCAACTCAGCTTCTCGCTGCAGTGAGAGACCATTTAAGAACGTCACCATGTACAGTTTGTCTTTGGCGGCGTTATAACCGATGGCACAACGAGGTCCCACACCGAGCACGTGTGAATCAGCAAATCCTTCTTCCTGGGCATGGAGGAAAACTTCGCCATCTTTCAGCAGTCGAGGTCCGCATGTAATGGAGAACCAGTGCTGACTCCAATCTGGTTGTCCTTCGAGTCGGGCAGTTACCATCTCAGGTACATTTCCTTCTTTTATACCGAGTGTGGTGCCATAGTTTTCCCATCGACTGTACTTCAATACTTTTCCTTTTGCCACCATGTTTCCCATGACGCGCTTCTGATCGTCTTTGCTGAAGAACGTTCCATTTTGAACGACTGCGCCTTTAGTCCGTTTCACGAACGATTCGAAGGACTCATCGCCGTTTGTGAAGTCGGCGCTGTTCGCTTGCTCGGAGCCTTTCGTCAGTTCCAAACTCATGTACATCTCAGGATCTTTTAGATCGATAGTCGTCAGATAGAGCGGTGTTCCTTTTATGGTCGTCTTTGCAAATTTGACAGGTTTGCCTTTTGGTGGCGGCAATTTCGGAGGAACGAAGAACGTCGCAGTTTTCACCGGTGTCACTGGAGTGAAGGCCAACGCGCTGGATTCAAGCGGTGGAACGGTCGCGATCGTTTCGTTTGTAGAAGGTTCCGTCGCGGTTGTTTCCGTCGCATTCGTTTCCACAGGAATTGGATTGCTCGAGGCATCCTTCTTCAATTGTTCCGTATCCAACCTGACGCTGTACTGGGGCAGCATCGGAAAATACTCTTTGCTTTTCTCTGGTAGAGCGATAAAAACTACCGCGCCGACGCCCAGTGCAATCAACAGGCAGCAAAAGATTGCCAGCAGTGTGTCGGATACTAAGTCGATGGAGAGGCGATTCATAAGTCTATTCTGCCAGATGTGTGTTAAGGAAACACTGTCGAAATCCCTGAGTTTTGCCTTTTGATTGGAGGTTCGACCGGGTTCGAATGCCTTACGGAATCGATGGCTTAAGGCTTGCTTCTCGTCGCGATTCAGTCGATTTGTAGCAGATAAAAACCCGGCGACGGTTTAAGCAATAATTAGTGATCGCTGGACAGGCGCCTGCATACTGCAGTTCCGAACACTTCAGGGTAAACCTATCTTCGCATCTTGGTGTTCCACTGTTGAATTTGCCCCGGCCAGGGGTACGATAATCCTCGAATGTTGCCCCGGCGATTCGAGTAAAACAAATGACAGGACAGAAAAAGGCACCCAATATCCTCGGAGGTATAATCGACCTCTTCATTCTCGTGCTGCTTGTCGGAGGCGCAGCTTTCTTAGGTTACTTCATTGGAATCAATCAGAAGCTGGCACCAATTCAATTGGTAGCTCCCGGCACGCCAGGCGCAATCATGCCCGGCCAGCTGCCTACCGAGATCCTTCCGGCCAGTAGTGCTACGACTCCTGCTGCCACCACATCCAGTGCCACCACTACGACTGCAACGGCCAGCACTACGACGCCGGCAACAACTACGCCAGCGCCTGCGACCACACCGGCAGCGACTAAGCCTGCCCCGGCGAAAAAGACAAAATACTGGCTTACCTCCTCAGGAACTGACTATGTTGGTTACACGATCACCGTTAAGGTGAACGATCAACCGGTTGATATGTTCTACGGGCCTGGAAAGACGCTCGATATCACACGCTTTGTCCAGAAAGGCAAGAATTCGGTTGTCTTTGACTGCAAGGCAAGCGATGATTACAACAAACATACTGGTGACAAAAACTTTTCCCTGGCAATTCAACTTGTTTCCGGTCCTTTGGTGAAAGAGGACTTTGCACCATCGGCGGTGCTGTTCACCTGCAAGAAAAACGCCGCAGAAACGAAAGACGCAACTGAAAAATTCAGCTTCGATTCCAAGGAGTAATCACGTGAAAGGAAAGTTTCGCACGATTACTTGCATTGCGACCTGGAATTCTTTCTTCATCGCATTCGCCGTTGGATTCAACAGCCGGCATCTTCTTGTCGTCGATCCATCGCTGCCACCAGTGAAAGTCGAGGCACCCGCGGCTGTACCGGCCAAGGTTGATGCAGCCAAGAAACTTGAGGAAGATAAGACCAAGGCTGGTGAAAAGACCGAGGCTAAGGATAAGAACGCGAAAGCAGGAAAGACCGAAAAAGGCAAAACACCTGCAAAAGGCAAAGCATCCAAGTCGAAGGGATCTAAATCCGCCAGGAAGAAAGGCGCTAAATGACGGGACAGATCACATTCCGTGAATTTGAACATTCCGGTTGGCAATCTGTCGCAGATGGGTATCATGATTTCTTTGCAGCGTTGACTGCTCAGTCGATTGCGCCGTTGATCGATTCGCTTGATTTGACACCAGGTTGCAGCGCGCTCGACGTGGCGACCGGACCCGGTTATGTGGCTGCTGAATTGGCTCTTCGAAAAGCAAAAGTTACGGCAATCGATTTCTCATCGGTCATGGTGGCACGCGCTCGCGAGCTTTACTCAGGTATCGAGTTTCTCGAAGGTGATGCGGAAGCTTTAGCTTTCGATGAAGGAACTTTCGATGCTGTAGCCATGAATTTTGGCATGCTGCATCTGGACCGTCCGGAACAGGCTGTCAGAGAGGCTCATCGTGTGCTGAAGAAAGGAGGTCGCTTCGCGTTCTCCGTATGGTCGACACCGGATCAGGCAAAAGGATTTGGTATCATGCTTGACGCCATCCGGACCAGGGGGGATTTCAATGTTCCTCTGCCTGTCGGTCCTCCTTTCTTTCGATTCAGTAGTCACGACGAGTCGATGAAGGTGATGGAAGAATCAGGTTTCCAGAACGTGTCAATCGAGATAGTCAGCATGCAGTGGAGACTGGCTTCCAGCAAGGATTTCTTCAACGCGTTCTTCACTGGCACTCCAAGAACGGGTGGACTTCTGCGTGCTCAGACTTCAGATGATCTTAAGGCCATCCAAATGGAACTTGATAATGCACTGGCACCATATATGGTGTCAGAACATCTCGAGATTCCGATGGCATCACTGATAGTGGCTGGTGGCAAAGCATAAGTTTTTAGCGTGAACGCAGCATCTGAAACCAAGAAACTTAAAATTGTCACACCTGGTCACAAGGTGTTCTCCCTCTTTTGTTTGTTTCTCTCCATCTGGTATGGTGCGGCGTGGATAGTGTCGATGAGCTCCAGACTCGAACTGTCTGCAAACTCTGACTGGGAGATCGGCGCGCAAAGACGATCCATCGAGCGTCGACTGGCTGCGGGCGAAGATGAATTGCTCGTCATGTTAATTCCTGAAGGAACGCTCTTTTGCAACTCGCTCTATGGTTTCAGCCTCGTCAGTCAAGCGGTTTCACTACCAGAGAATGATCCGTTTCGCTCTCATGCACTCAGCAAGATCGAGTGGCTTCTCGATCGCATGGATCGTTTGCGCAAACGTCATCCGTTTGACGTCAACACCGGCATTAATCCGAAGGGCGGGATCATTATTGTCGGGCATACGAATCTTCTTCGTGCCGGTTACGTTCTTCTTGGTGGGACAAAGAAGGAAATTCGAGATGCTTATGATGTAGACTCCAGGGCGATCTATGATGCATTCATGAATGGAAAGACTCCGTTCCCCGAATGCTACCCTGGCTATACCTGGGCGCAGGACTCCATATTTGCTCTCGAATCGTTGCGCTTGCATGATGTTCTCTTCGGCACCAAATATGATGGCGCCAGGCAGCGCTGGTTGTCTGCCGTAAAGGAACACATCGATCCGGAATCCGGCCTCATGGTGGCGCAGATCGAGCCGTCGACCGGTGCCTCCGTAGATGGTGCCCGTGGTTGTGCAGTTGCCTGGGGACTAGCTTACATGCCACAGTTCGACGACGAATTTTCCAGGTCTCAGTATCAAAAATTTCGACAAAATTGGTTCGTAAACTTCCTCGGATGTTCTGGTGTTCACGAATGGTATCGTGGTGTCACTACACCGACGAACTTCCACGCAGGACCGGTAATATTGAATATGGGTATGGCAGCCAGTGGAATCTCGATGGCTGCTTGCCGTTCGAACAACGACGCAGTTGGCGGCAATAGATTACTGAGAAGTCTTGAGTTTCTCGGGTGTCCAATGGTGACACCGAATGGCGAGAAGAGTTACATCCTTGGATTATGTCTGGTGGCAGATGTGGTTTCCGTCTGGGGCAAAACAATCACTCGCTGGGATGCAGCTCCAGCGCAGAACGTTGTGGAAGTCGCGGCAAGCGACCAGACCCCGTTCGATGATTACAGATACGCAATCGCGATTGCATCTCTAATCTCGTTCTTGATCATCTTTCTCTTGGGACGCAATTGCTATCGCACGTTCCTGAATAAGTCCAACTTCAAAGTCGAATGGAGAACGGCTACAAAAGTAGGTTTTGGCTTGCAACTAGTTATGGTGCTGACGTTCTTCGTAACTGCTTACTTTTCATGGATGCAGATCGTCGTGTTTATGGCTTTGATTGACATGCTCGAAGAGATGTCCGTCAGACCAAGTATCGTTGCTACGCTATTTCGAGATGCTGAAGCTAAGACAAGTGATCCTTAGTCCTGCCACTTCAGTTCTTCACTCCACACACCCAGTTCCGGAACTTGATAGATGTGGGGCCTGGATTCTTGCCGTATCACTTTGCCGTCCTTGTCGAGAACCGCAAGTTTGATTTCCACTTTTTGAGAGGCAGGCATTGGAGTCGAGAGGAAGTAATCGGTATCGCCGGACCAGAGCATCGGTCCAGCGGCGTCCTTCCAGGTGGTGGCACCAGCGCCCAGTGTTGAAACGTTGCCGGTGAGGAAGAGTTCCTCTCCAGGTTTTAGCTGATGGTTCTTCACGACAAATTTGATCGCAATAAGCTTCGACTCGACAAAGGACATCTTGTAGCGAGTCGATGCTTTGCCATCAGTTGTGGTGACTGCCAATTCTTGCTGCCCTTTTAACAGAGCGGGTGCAGTGAATTGAATTTTGTCGTCAGTCCAAGAATTGACATCCACGTCTTCCGATCCGACCTTTAGCTTGCCTCGCTTGGCGCCAAATCCGAGGCCGCAGATGGTAACCGGCGCACCGCCGTTGATGACAATCGGAGTTACCGATCCTATAAGAGGTTCCACACTTTCGGATTTCTGCAACCATACTGATACTGATGAAGGTGGCAGTTCAAACTTGAACGCTTTGCGATCCGGTAGAACAGTCAGCGATTGTCCTTTTAGCGTTCCGCCCAGTGCGTCCTTGTAGAAGCCAGGTGATGCCGCCGTGCTGATTTCGGGAACCGACATGGATTGAGAGTCGTTCTTATTGATTGCTACGATAGCTACATTACTGCCGAACTTTCTTTCGAAAACATACACGTCTTTCGAGACATAAAGACCCGATTGACTGCCATAGGAAAATGCTGGATTGCTTTTGCGAACTTGACTCAACTTTTGAACAAGCTGATATCCGGGCGCTTTTGTATCGAACGATGACATCCAGGCCCTGGTGTAAGGATCGCCACCACCTTTAGTGTCATCGTGCAGATGCTGTTCCGTGCCGTAGTATACAATCGGCGTTCCCCTGCTTGTGAAAATCAGAGAAAGTGCCAGGTTCAAATTATCATCGCTGTTGTACAAGCTCAGGAAGCGAGGCATATCGTGATTGTCTATGAAAGTAACGAGACCGTTCGGATCATCGAGATCTTCGTATTCTTTGGCGATGGTCGAATCAATCAATGAAAAATCAGCGCCTTCTTTAGCGCCAAGAACTTTTCTTATTGCCATTGCCAGAGGAAAGTCCATTAAGGACATTCCTCCCTTGTTGGCAAATTTCATCGCGTCACGATAGAGCGGTTCCTTCACATCATCCATCCACCATTCAGCTACCACCATATGTGGTGCTTTGTTATAGAGCAGATTGGCCAGAGTTTGTTGCCAACCCCAGGTAGTGTGCTTGGCGGCATCGAGTCTGGTGGCATCGGCACCGTGCTTCTGATGCCTCTCCGCGCTATCTCTCAAGTAGTTGTTGACGAATTCATTTTCTTGACGCAAATCGCCGAGATAGGCAAGCGTTCCATACTGGAGTTGAAGTCGATCGTTGTAGTCCTTTATCTCGGGTCCATGATTGAAATATTTGTCTCGATCATTCTCGACATCACCTTTGAATTCATTGTTATCGAACAAGCTGCCGAACTCACCGTGATTGATTTCGCTCGTATGATTGAAGGGGATGTCGACAATAACCTTGATGCCGAGCTTATGCGCCTCGCTGGTGAGCCGATCGAAATCCACCCAGGAATTTTCCGGATCGCCGAAGTGCTCGTCCAATCGTTTGAAATCACGGGCATGATAACCGTGATAGGGCGCCTTCACCTTGCCTTCCGCGTTGAGGACGACTTTGTTGGAGTTGTCAACGATCGGCGAGATCCAGATCGCGGTTGCACCCAGATCTTTAATGTATTGCAACTTTTTGCGGATTCCGTCAAGGTCTCCGCCCCAGTAAGCGCCCCAGTTCTTCTTGTCAGGATCGAACATGCCGAAACTTACTTCGGGATTGTCGTTGTCCGCTCGTCCGCTAAAGAATCGGTCAGTGAAAATTTGATAGATCACATCGGTCTTGAAATCAGGCGCGAAAACCGGCTTAGGCACAAGCACGGCAGTCGGTTTCGTTTGTGCGGCGCGGCCCGGCTTTTTGTCTGTTAATTTCGGCTTCCAGGGCGCAGCCCAGGCCGGCGATCCGATTGAAAATTGAAACGGTTTCACAGCTTGCTGCGAACCGATTGGCGAAGGACCGATCGCATTGATTGCCGCGATCGAGAAGAGTGTTAATGCCAGTCTTGATGCTCGAATACGCACGTCAGCTTTTCACCGCACAAAACATGGGTGCGACCTTACAGGGCTGAACATCAATATCCTGCCAGACGTTGCCGACGACGTAAGGCTCAACTTTCAGCCAATCATCCAGGTCCTGCCTTGATGGAAACTCGCAAACCATAATCGATCCGATCATGTTTTCTTTCTCGTCGAGGAGCGCCGCACCGTACAACGCTTTGCCTTCTGATTTCATTTTGTCGGCCAACTTCAGATGGTCGGGTCGAACCGATTGACGGCGTTCGAAAGCGTGCTCGTCGCGTCCATCTTTCGCGATTAACAGAAATTGCATGACTCGGATCCTCCTGAGGATTCGGGGGCGAAGCAAGAATGGACAATTCTACAAAAAGAGTAGTCCAACTACATTAGTTTGCGCAGCGGAATCGAGGATCAATCGATAAGCCAGATGTAGAGCGGCAATTCGCCCGGAATTGAGCCCGGGAAGTAACGAATTTTTGACTTCTTGTTGGCAGCCTCTCTAAGGGCGGCTTTTCCCTTTGTCGATTCGAGCGATATGATGTCCAGTCTCTTCCTGGTCGCGTGAACCAGAAAAGGGCTGAAAAACGTTCTCCAGTGAGATGAAATTTGCGTCCCTGAATCCAACTGAATTTTTGTTATTTCCCCTGACTCCGTGAAATCAGCCGACATTAGTTTTCCTGTTTTACAACTTTGGGAACCGCGGCCGGTGCCTTCGATCGTGCCACTATATACGCCATCATCGAAGACTTTCAGTGACGGAACCGGCGGTGGTATCACCCGATGGTTCGATTTGAAGGTATAGCGAACCAGCATAGGAACTGACTTACCTTCATAAGTGGATATTCGCTGCCATCTTCCATTCACTGCTCGATACAATATGTTTCTCCAATAGGACCTGTTGCGACCGCCAATCTCGGACGAATCGAGCTGCTGGCAAATCAGCACGGCCCGGCGATCGCTACCGATTTGAATCAAATCTTCAATCTTGCCGAACTTGTTTTTCGCGTTCCAACTATTGTCGTCGGCACCGAAGTAGCCAGAAGTTTCAAAAGGAAAGGGCCGGCCTTCTCGATCGAACAACAGAGCAGTCAGCACCGCAGGCGGTGCGATTCCACATGCTCCTGTGGCTTGCAACAAAACGATGTCCTCGCTTCTGTTGCCATCCAGATCACCGGTGAAGTAGCACGTTCCGAGCCCGTAGTAATATTTTGTCAGAGTCCAGGGTTTTCCGTTGTTATCGACCCCTGAGAAGATTATATCGTCGCCGTCTTTCGGAAGTTTCATTTCGGCAGAACCGATCTTGATGGTTTTTCCTTGCTTCAATCCCTCTTCCGATACCGTTTTCAATTTGAAGACGTTCTTCAAATCACTACTTCGGAGCGGGGCATATTCTTTCAAATAAGCGTTGACTCTTCCAGAATCGAGCACAGCAAGTAAAATGGCAAGAGTGAGTGCGAAACAAATGTTTTTCATCTGAACGATCCTAATGCAACCGAGGTTGATTATAGAACGAACCCTTGTTGATGGACTTCAATTCGCGAATATAGTCTTGTGGATACTTGTTGTGGCAGTCGGGTGTGGCCAAACCAACCTTGCCTGCTATTTGATTGGTGAACGCGACACAATCTTTGCTGCCGACTTTGAATGTTCGCCAGTCCCATGCATAGCCGGCTTGGCGCGATCGGTGGAACGACTTCTCACCAACCACTGCAACTACTGCATCCAGATTGCGAGTGTTACCATCAGCCGCGTGATTGACGAGCAGTCCTGAAACGCTGGTGAACAATGATGGAATCTGATCGCCGAAATTTCGAGGAACGAATCCCAGCGATTCGCATTCTGAATAGTCGATCGGGTAGGTTTCACTCCAGGCGATAGCAATGTCCAGGGAAGCCATGTTCATTGCTTGCCAGAGCCGAACAAAATGCAACGTAATAAGGTCGTTCGTCAGTCGACTCTCTCAAATCGACAAGCTTTGGTTCACTTGCTGGAACTCGATACATTACGCCCCAGACGACGAGATATAGAACCAGTGCGGCAAACCACGTAACGATCGCAGCTCCAACGAGAGAAGCCGGTAGCAACATTACAGTGCCGATGCGTCTCCCCGAAGCTATGGGGGTGCATTGCATGCGCTCGGGCTTGCGGCTATCGGCGACGTGAAGTCCTGGCATTTTGCGTAACACGTTGTCCAGAGAGGTTTGCAAGACCAAATCTACCAACTTCCCGAGCGGAAAACACGCTAACCTGCACTGTTTACAAACTGTGTGGCCGCTCCCGGGTGTGTCTGATAGTACGAATCGCGACGCCTCCGTTAGCTCGATCAGCCGCCATATTCAGGCCTCAGCGTTTAATGTGGTGCTCTTTTTGGCATAAGAATCCCATGGCTAGAGATCTGTTATTAAAGAGAACTGTTTATGCAGGCATCATTGTGCTTTCATTGTTCTTCTTTGAAGTAAAAGAAGGGGCGGCTGCACTCACTGCCGGACAGTTGACCGGTATCCTTGTCGGCGCCAATGTCGGAAAAAAGACCACGGATCCTAAGGTGGTCGGCGCGGGTCCTGCTGTCACTGTTCTCGTGCAAGCCAAGCCGGAAGCGACCGACAATGAACTCAAGATTGATGCCGTCTTCTATGGCAAGACGTTGGTGGAATCAGCGCCTGGACAGATTGAAACCATCAAAGTGCTCTATGCGCAGACCGGCAGACCTGGTCGCTTTGTCTCGGTTTCAAAAACTTCAATCGAAGAGTTTGGTGCCGGGAAGAAAACGCCGGGTGAACTTCTGGCATCACTGACTCTGATTTCAGTGCAGGAAGAGTCGGCACCGAATGTGGTGCCCGGACCTGAGTTGGAGCGCCGCCTGCTGCTCTGGAGACGAATTGAAAAGTTGAAGCAGAAAGGCACTGGTGTTAAGCCATTCGAGACGCTTTTTGCTCAGTTGGAAACCATGAGCAAAGAAGGCGGCGGCAATGAGTTCTTGCAAAAGATCACTTATTTGGAAACCAAACTAAGCGATCAAGAAGAGCAAGTTAAGCAGGCGAAAAAAGCAGCAAGCGGAAAGGGTATCATCTCTCGCGCAGGATCTTCTTCCTCGGGCAGTCACACGCCGCCGAGCACAGCAGCAATTCCCACACCAGGTGGTCCAGGTGGAGCCGACCTGACGCTGCCGCCTAATTCAGATCAAATCATTCAGAGTTATTCATCGGGGGCGGCGAACATTCTGAATCACGTTTCCGGTCAAGATGCTGCACAATTACGTCAAATCAAACAGCAAATCGATCAGTGTATCGCCGCCAAGCGGCTTGGGCAGGCTTGCGCGCTTATCGCGCAGTTTCACTCTCTGAGCATGCGGTTGACCGGAATAGACATCATGGCCCCTCCGGGAGGCGGGCCACCTGGTGGTGGACCACCCGGCGGAGGCCCACCCGGTGGAGGACCGCCCTGATGCTCGTTCTCAACGGCTGAATGAGTTTCGTAAAGGGAGTGTGAGACGAATTAGCTAAAACAAAATGATCTTGTCGAATGGCGCAATTGGAAACCGATAGAGTCGAATAAATGGCAGACATGCTCAAAGGCAGCAAATCAGGTAAACGGACGTGGACGGTGAAATCAAAACCGACGATGAAAATGTAGCCGAGACGGCGAGTGTGTCGGACACGTCAAGACAGCAGTCCCGAGACCCGTTGGTTGGCACCACCCTTGGTGGTCGCTTTCACATCGAAGAAGTTCTCGGCGCAGGTGGGATGAGTGTCGTTTACAAAGCCAAGCAACTGGCGGTGAACAGACATGTGGCAATCAAAACGATAAGAATGCAACTCGACTCGAAACCGGTTTATCGTGAGAGATTCGATCGAGAAATAAGCAGCCTCTGTTCTCTCAGTCACCCTAACATTGTCACCGTATATGATTGCATCATCGGAACGGATGGGCAACCATATGTGGTGATGGATTATTTGCGTGGACGCAGTCTGGAAACTCTTATTAAGTCAGAGGGTCCGCTCAGTTTAGAACGTTTCGCCCGCATCACGCTTCAGGTTTGCAGCGCCATGGATCACGCTCACAAGCGAGGAATCATCCACCGCGATCTCAAGCCGAGCAACATTGTTCTCATGGACGACGAAATGGATTTCGTCAAAGTGGTAGATTTCGGTTTAGCTAGGTTGAGCGAAGACAATCGCAAGATCACGCAGTCCGGCGAACTCTGGGGCAGTCCTCCCTACATGAGCCCTGAGCAATGTATGGGTGAATCGGGAGATGAGCGCTCCGACATTTATGCCATGGGCTGCGTCATGTATGAGATGTTGACTGGCCGCGATCCATTCTGGTATGCCACCACAATTTTCGAACTGATTCAAAGGCACGTGAATACGGTTCCCGCCAGCTTTGCCGAAGCAAATCCAAATGCTGTGGTTCCCTACGCTGTCGAGTCGGTAGTTTTCCAGGCCCTGGAAAAGAACCCTATGAGTCGCTTCAAATCAGCGCAGGAATTGCAAGAAGCCCTTGTCACGGCATGCGCGAGTAGCGATCGCGATTCAGGCGAACTTTATCTTCATCCAGCCATGACCACCAGATCTGGTGGCACTCCCTCCGGTGAGTCTTCTATTCTGTCAGGCTCCGGAGAGAATTCCGGACGCTCCGAAAAGAGTCAGCAGATGGCCTGGTTCGGCGGAATGTTGCAAGCAGGGAACGCCGGACTCGAGTCGACTTCGGATTCTTCCGGACAAATGCAGCCGCCCGCTGAACGCGTCGATGATATGAAAACTGCTGGACCGGTGAGCAAATGGGCCCGCCCCACCGGCGGTGACGTCTCCGGTTCCAATCACAGCGGCAATCAGCCAGGCAACTCCGGTGTGGTCTCTCGGCAAAGCGGATCCGGTTTCCAGGGAGCGCGCAGCAACAGCAAACCGCCCAACCCTACAGTCGAACAGTCGTTGGACCAACCACTCTTCGAGGAGAACAACAGGCCTTCCGAGATTTCAGGAAACTTGAACGAACGAACTGAGCGCGCTGATGTTGGACGATTGCGGCAAACGAATTCTCTGGCCGATGCCTCCCGATTCTGGCTTCCTGCGCTGATCATCATCGGTGTGCTGATCGGAGTGGGGTGTGCGATTATCTGTGCCACGACGATGCCGGAGATGTTTAGCGGGCCGAAGCAGAGCACCGCCGCCGATCGTGGTGGCACAGACGGTGCATCATCGTCCATTCCATCCGATGTCGGTCTCACCTTACCGTCGCCAAGTTCTACCGTTGGTCCTGATGACACTGCACCACCGGCGGTGGATAGCGCTAATCAAGTTCAAACACAACCTGCGGCGAATGTTCCCACAAGAAAAATCAGTAAGGCATCCAGGGTGAAGCACACGTCCACCACGACTGCCGTTTCGAAGATTCGTTCGAAAGCAACAGTGAGTAGCAAATCCGCACCGGCTAAGCTTTCCAGCACAGTGGGATCCGAAGCTTGGAATTCACGTGACTTGAAGTCG